>Ga0187843_10000066_pt1 | contig 85276 bp, 79 predicted proteins | sample SpaLakP09_SKY_43_FD_134516 | JGI IMG/M metagenome (GOLD analysis project Ga0187843, IMG submission 134516) | Oligotrophic lake water microbial communities from Sparkling Lake, Wisconsin, USA - SP09_SKY_43 | ecosystem: Environmental > Aquatic > Freshwater > Lake | place: USA: Sparkling Lake...
ATTCGATTCAGGCCGGGCGGTTTTTTGTTTGAAAACGAAACGCGCGACGTGGCTGCGACGCAGGTTACAGGAGCTGAGGACACGCCCGGACCACCGCAAAACGTCGCGACAAGATTTGTATCCGCACGCCGCTCCAGCTTTGGAGGGCGGGTGGATCGATGGCTGAAGCGCTGCACTCGTGAGGAGATGCAGCAGTTCAGCTAGTGCCGAATTCATTAGCGCAAACCGCTTCAGTTTGCGCCGATGAATAATTCGCCTGGCCCAATCCCGGGTTGGACGGGTTTAAATCTTGTAAACGAATTTTTCCCATCCCCGATGAAGGAGAACTAAACATGGCAACCGCCGCAAAAAAACCAGCAGCCAAAAAAGCTGCCGCACCAGCAAAAAAACCTGCAGCCGCTAAAGCAGCCGCCAAACCAGCAGTGAAAAAAGCTGCCGCTAAACCAGCAGCCAAGCCTGCAGTGAAAAAAGCAGCTGTCAAGCCAGCCGCTAAAACAGCTGTGAAAAAAGCAGCAGCCAAGCCAGCAGCCAAAAAAGCAGCAGCAAAGCCAGCAGCCAAAAAAGCCGCAGCCAAGCCAGCCGCAAAAAAGGTGGCGGCTAAGCCAGCAGCAAAAAAGCCAGTTAAGGCTGCGGCGAAGCCAGCAGCCAAGCCGGCCGCAAAGCCAGCAGCCAAGCCAGCAGCAGCAGCAGCTCCTGCCGCAGCCAAGCCAGCAGTAAAGAAAGCAGCAGCCCCTAAGAAGGCAGCAGCTCCTAAAGCGGCAGCACCGAAGCCAGCAGCTCCAGCTCCTGCACCAGCAGCAGCGGCAGCAGCGCCAGCTCCGGCACCAGCCGCAAAAACTGTGTTGGCTCCAGCAGCAGCATGGCCTTTCCCGACCAGCAGCCGTCCGTAACAGACAAGCTGGGCCTGGATAGGGCAAAATACCGCTGTGTGATCTTCACACAGCGGTTTTTTTTTAAGGAGTCGTCGTGCTCAGTATTCTTCAGTTGATCGTCGATGCCATTGCCACCATCCTGGGTGGCGTCCTGCTGCTGCGCTTCTGGATGCAGGCGATCCGCGTCCGCCCACCGGCTTCGGTGGCGCAATTTACCTTTACCCTGTCCGACTGGCTGGTGCGCCCGATGCGCCGCATCGTTCCCGGCGTGGGCGGTTATGACTGGGCCAGCCTGATCGGCGCCTTCCTGGTCGTGGCCCTGGCAACCTCGATTTTCTTTTTTGCCGGCCAGCCGCCCGAGCTGGTGGCCAAGCTGGCCCTGTACCGTTTCCTGACCTGGATCCTGTACGGCTTCATGGCGCTCCTGATCGTCGAAGCGGTCTTCAGCTGGGTCAACCCGCAGGCGCCCCTGGCGCCCTTCGTACGGGCCCTGAACGACCCGCTGCTGCGCCACCTGCGCCGCGTGGTGCCGCTGGTCGGCGGACTGGACCTGTCGATGCTGGTGGCCCTGATCCTGATCCAGATCGCCCAGATCGTCCTCGGCATCCTGTTCGGCTACCGGTGAGCCGTGCCTGGTGTTCCGCGCTGCCGGGCGGCGTCCGGCTCGCGGTGCAGATTACCCCGAATGCGAAGAAGACCGAAGTGATCGGCGTGCTGGACGACGCGCTCAAGCTCAAGCTGCAGGCGCAGCCGGTCGAAGGCAAGGCCAATGAAGCCCTGGTCAAGTACCTGGCGGGGGAGTTGAAGGTGCCGAAAAGCGCCGTGACGATCACGCACGGGCTGACCAGCAAGAAGAAGCTGGTAGAAATCCTGGGGAAGCTGACCCCCGAAGCCGTGGAAAAAACGTTCTTTCCGTTGTAGGGTGGAAAAGCCCGAAGGGCGCCTTCCACCTTGCAGACTCAGCAATGGTGGAAGGCGCTGCGCTTTTCCACCCTACCAAAGTAGGGCGTCGGTGATGCTTTAGTAGCGGTAGCCGAAGGCGGCTTCGAACTTGTCGGCCACCTGGTCGGCCGTCACCACGTGGTTCTGGCCACCCTGGTGCGCAATCTTGATCGATCCCATCAGGCTGGCCAGGCGGCCGGTGGTCGGCCAGTCGTAGCCGTTGACGATGCCGAACAGCAGGCCGGCGCGGAAGGCGTCGCCGCAGCCGGTCGGGTCGACCACGGCGGCAGCCGGTACGCAAGGGATCTCGTGGCGTTCGCCGCCGGCATAAATTTCCGAACCCTTTTCGCCGCGCGTGACGATCAGCGCGTCCAGGCGGTTGGCGATCTCCGGCAGCGTGAGGCCGGTGCGGTCCATCAGCATTTCGAATTCGTAGTCGTTGGCCGCCACGTAGGTGGCCTGGTCGATGAAGGCGATCAATTCTGCGCCGCTGAACATCGGCAGTTGCTGGCCCGGGTCGAACATGAACGGCACCTTCAGGGCGGCGCAATCCTTGGCGTGCTTGAGCATGCCGTCGCGGCCGTCCGGGGCGATGATGGCCACCCGCAGCTCGCCATTGTCGGCCACGTTGTTCTCGTGCGAGAACTGCATGGCGCCCGGGTGGAAGGCGTTGATCTGGTTGTTGTCCAGGTCGGCCGTGACGAAGCACTGGGCGGTGTACGCATGGGTGATCTTGCGGATGCCGCGCGTGGAGATGCCCAGTGCGGCGAAGCGCTCCAGGTATTCGCCGCCGTCCTGGCCGATGGTGGCCATGATCAGGGGATCGCCGCCCAGCATCTGCAGGTTGTAGGCGATATTGGCCGAGCAGCCGCCGTATTCGGTGCGCAGGGTAGGGACCAGGAAGGACACGTTCACCTTGTGCAGCTGGTCGGCCAGCAGGGTTTCGCCGAAACGGCCGTTGTACTGCATGATTTTATCGAATGCGAGCGAGCCGCAGATCAGGGTGGTCTTGGTCATGGCGTGGCCTTAAGGGTAGAAGACGGCAACGTGGAAGCCCGAAGCTTTCACTTGTTTGAGTTCGAAGTAGATTTTCACCGGCTGTTCCGAGCGGGCCGCGAAGCCCTTCGCCGGCGCCACGGTCTTGGGCAGGTATTGCGGCGGCGTGAACACGCGGCGCACCAGCGGCTTGTCGTTGGCGTCGGTCAGTTCCAGTTCGATCCAGGGCCAGGCCTGGGTCAGGCCGCTCTCGTTGCGCAGCAGGGTGGTCAGCACGAAGGTCCCGTTCGGCAGCGTTTGCAGCTCGCCCGTTTCCATGCCCAGGGTGTCGATTTGCGCCGGCAGCCCCACTTTGCAGCGCAGCAGGGCGCAGCTGGCCACGACCGTCGGCTTGATGGCAGGGTAGCGCGCCGCCAGCACATCGCCGAAATTCATCAAGCCCTGGACGAGCAGGGCCAGCAGCAGGGCCAGCGATCCTGCCCCCATCAGGATGGTGCGGCGGCGGCCGGCCTTTTCCTTGTTGCGCGCCAGGCGCACGAATTCCGGTTCATCCGGATCGGCTTCCACCACGTCTTCGGCGACGATGGTTTCGGGTTCTTCGTAGACCGGCTCGTCGTCGGCAGATGCGCGCAGCAGCGGCAGCGGGCCGGTCTCCCGCGCGTGCTCGTCGGGATGCGCTTCGTCCAGGTGGGCCGGTTCGGGATCGTGGAATTCGTCGGCCAGGGACAGCTCGGCATCGTCCGCTTCCGTGACGTGCGCTTCGGGTTCGGGCGCAGGTTCGGGCTCGGGGACGGGCTTGATTTCGCCTGGCAGCGTGTCGAGGCTGAAATCGAAGTCGAGCACGTACGCGGGTTTTTCCGGTCCGGCGTCGATCGCGGCGACTTCGTCATCGAAGGCGGCGCTGGCCGATGGTTCGGGCTCCGGCTCAGGCTCTGGTTCAGGCTCTGGTTCAGGCTCAGGCTCAGGCTCAGGCTCAGGCTCCGGTTCCGGTTCCGGTTCAGGCTCTGGCTCCGGCTCCGGAACAAGTTCCAGTTCCGGTTCCGGCTCAGGTTCGGGCAGGACGGGCGGCGGGACATTCTTGGCGACGGCATCGAGGTCGACCAGGGCGGCATTGCCGTCGAAGACCTGGCTGCACGTGCCACAACGAACAATGCCCCCACGCAGCTTCAACTGATCGGATGCGACCCGAAAAGTCGTGTTGCAGTGGGGGCACCGGGTGGCGAGCGCCATGCCTTTACTGACCGCGCGCGGGAGGTACGGTATCGCTGCCGAGTCGTCCGTGCAGGGCAACCCAGCCATCTTGTTCCGCCCACACGCCCAGCTTGATGAACGGTGCGTAGGCGGCCGCCACTTCCTCGGCCTGGCGCGCCAGCACGCCGGACAGGATCAGCGATCCGTTCGGGGCCACGCGGCCGGCCAGCATGGGCGCCATCACCTTCAAAGGGCTCGACAGGATGTTCGCCACGACGATGTCGAAGCGGCCGGTCGCGTGCTGCGCCTTGGCCGAAACGGCAAAGTCGTCCGGCAGGTAGTAATCGATCTCGCAATTGTTGCGCGCGGCATTGTCGCGCGCCGATTCGATCGCCTGCGGGTCGATGTCGACCCCGGCCACATCGCCGGCGCCCATCTTTTTGGCAACCATGGCCAGGATGCCGGAGCCGCAACCGTAGTCGAGCACGGTGTTGCCGGGAGCGGGGTGCGCTTCCAGCCATTCCATGCACAGGCGGGTGGTCGGGTGGCTGCCGGTACCGAAGGCCAGGCCCGGGTCGAGTTCGAGGATCAGGGCGTCGGGATCCGGCGCTTCGTGCCAGCTCGGGACCACCCAGATGTTCTTGCCGATATGAATAGGCGCGAACTGGGATTGCGTCAGGCGCACCCAGTCTTCGTCGGCCACGTCGCGCACGGTGAAATCGGGCGCTTTTTCCAGGCCGATGGCCGCCGCCGCTTCCGCGACGATGGCTGCCTGGTCGGCATCGACGTCGGTCAGCGCCACCACCCGGCTGTGTTCCCATGCCGCTTCCTTGGGCTCCATGCCGGGTTCGCCGAACAGCGGGCGTTCCTGGTCGGTGCCTTCGTCGGCGTCCTCGACGGACACGGACAGGGCGCCCGCTTCCATGAGGGCATCGGACAGCGCTTCGGCGTGTTCGCGTGCGATTTCGATGACGACTTCAGTCCAACTCATGCTGCGCCTTTGGATTCCGACTTGTTGGCAATCGCACCGGTCTTCGGCAGGTCCGGCTTGTCGGCCAGTTTCTGCTCGAGGTAATGGATGTTGGTGCCGCCTTCGATGAAGCGGGCATCGATCATCAGTTCACGGTGCAGCGGGATATTCGTCAGGATACCCTCAACCACCATTTCCGACAGCGCGATCTGCATGCGGCGGATCGCCTGTTCGCGCGTGGCGCCATAGGCGATGACCTTGCCGATCATCGAATCGTAATGCGGGGGCACGTAGTAGCCGGCGTAGGCGTGCGAGTCGACCCGGATGCCGGGGCCGCCCGGCGCATGCCAGGAAACGATGCGGCCAGGCGAAGGGGTGAACTTGAACGGGTCTTCGGCATTGATGCGGCACTCGACAGCGTGGCCCGAGAGCATGATGTCGCGCTGGCGGAAGCGCAGCTTTTCGCCGGCGGCAATGCGGATCTGTTCCTGGACGATGTCGATCCCGGTGATCATTTCCGTGACCGGGTGCTCGACCTGGACGCGGGTGTTCATCTCGATGAAATAGAATTCGTTGTTTTCGTACAGGAATTCGAAGGTGCCCGCGCCGCGGTAGCCGATCTTGCGGCAAGCTTCGGCACAGCGGTCGCCGATCTTTTCGATCAGCTTGCGCGGAATGCCGGGGGCCGGCGCTTCTTCGATCACCTTCTGGTGGCGGCGCTGCATGGAGCAGTCGCGTTCGCCCAGCCAGACGGCGTTCTTGTGTTCGTCGCAGAGAATCTGGATTTCCACGTGGCGCGGATTTTCCAGGTACTTCTCCATATAGACTTCAGGATTGCCGAAAGCGGTGCCCGCTTCGGTCTTGGTCATCGCCACGGCATTGAGCAGCGCCGCTTCGGTATGCACCACGCGCATGCCGCGACCGCCACCGCCGCCGGCGGCCTTGATGATGACCGGGTAGCCCACGCGGCGCGCGGTCTGGATGATTTCCTTCGGGTCGTCCGGCAGCGCGCCGTCCGAACCTGGCACGCAGGGCACGCCGGCGCGGATCATGGCTTGCTTGGCCGACACCTTGTCGCCCATCAGGCGGATCGATTCGGAACGGGGGCCGATGAAGACGAAGCCCGATTTTTCCACGCGCTCGGCGAAATCGGCGTTTTCGGACAGGAAGCCGTAGCCCGGGTGGATCGCTTCGGCGTCCGTCACTTCGGCCGCGCTGATAATGGCGGGCATGTTCAGGTAGCTCAGCGATGACTGGGCAGGGCCGATGCAGACCGACTCGTCGGCCAGCTTCACATACTTGGCATCCTTGTCAGCCTCGGAGTGCACGACCACGGTCTTGATGCCCATTTCGCGGCACGCGCGCTGGATGCGCAGCGCGATTTCGCCGCGATTGGCAATGAGGATTTTTTCAAACATGGTCGTCGATCAGCCAATCACAAACAGTGGCTGGCCGAATTCGACCGGCTGGCCGTTCTCGACCAGGATCTTGGTCACGACGCCGGAAATGTCGGAATCGATTTCGTTGAGCAGCTTCATCGCTTCGATGATGCACAGCGTTTCGCCTTCTTTAATGGCGGAGCCGACTTCAACATAGGCTGGCGAGCCTGGCGCGGACGAACGGTAGAAGGTGCCGACCATCGGTGACTTCACGATGTGGCCGGTTGGTTCCGCGACCACGGCAACCGGCGCGGCAGCCGGGGCTGGGGCGTTTGACGCGTGCGCTGGTGCGTAATGCTGCTGCATGTTTTGCGGCTGCATCATGACCATCTGGTTTTGCGGAATGGCGGACGATTTGACAATACGGACCTTGCTTTCGCCTTCGGTCACTTCAAGTTCTGCGATGTCCGATTCGGCGACCAGGTCGATCAAGGTCTTGAGTTTTCGTAAATCCATGTGAAACCCCTTGGAATTATTGTAGTTTGTGAGTATGCGGAAAAGCTCGGATAAAAGCGTAACCGCGCAAATGCTGGCAGATGCCGGGAGATTAACGCTTTTCCAGCACGAAGTCGATAGCAAAACGATATCCATTCACGCCAAGACCGCAGATGGTTCCCTCGGCGATATCGGACAGGAATGAATGGTGACGGAATTGTTCTCGTTTGAAGATATTGGAGATATGGACTTCGACGAAGGGAATGGCGACCCCGGCCAGGGCGTCGCGCAGGGCGACACTGGTATGGGTCAATCCACCGGGATTGATGACGATCGCATCGATGCCTTCGTTTTTGGCAGCATGGATGCGGTCGATCAGCGCGCCCTCGTGGTTACTCTGAAAGCAAGATACCGTTGCTCCCGCCGCGACAGCTTGTGCTGTGGCAGCGTTTTCGATGTCGGCCAATGTCGTCTTGCCGTACACCTCAGGCTCACGTGTCCCCAGTAGATTCAGGTTGGGTCCGTTAAGCAGCAGAAGCTTTTTTGCCATGTTCGAGGAACCGATTTACGCGAAAGTCACGCATTTTGCCGCCAACTGCGTGCATTGGCAAGCGAAAAAAATTGCACGCTAGTACGTTTTTTGCTTGACGGCTAAGACTTTAAGGCGGCGAGGTCGGCTTTCAACTGGGCAAATTTAAGGCGTCCGAGATAGGTTTTGACGATCTTGCCATCGGCCCCGATGAGGACCGTGAAGGGCAGGCCGCCCCCCTTGTTGCCGAAATCGCGGGCCAAGTCGGTGCCGCTCATGCCGGCCACGTACAGGGGGTAGGAGATCTTGTGCTTGGCCGCGAATTCGGCGATGTTGTTCGGGGAATCGATGCCGATGCCGATGATGTTGATATCTTTTGCAAGACTGTCGATGGCCAGCCTGTCGAGTTCTGGCATTTCCTCGACGCAGGGTGCGCACCAGGGCGCCCAGAAATTGACCACCAGGGCCTTGCCTTTCCAGCGCGCCAGCGACTGGTTGCCGCCGCTGGCATCGTTCATCGATTGGGCAAACATGGCTTCCACCGGCGTGCGCGCCGCCGCGCTCGGGGCCACGGTGCCCACTTCCGGTTCGGCCGGCTTGGTCTTGATGCCGAGGTAAATGCCGAGGGCGCCGAACAGCAGCGCGACGCCGAGGTAGATCAGTACAGTCTTTCTTGTCATTACTTTAATCCTGGAGGGGGTTGGGTTGTTCCATCATGGCGCGCAGTGTCGCCGCATCGGCCCGTTGCGGGCGGCCATCGGGACGCGCTTTCAGCGCGCCGCGCAAATCGTGCAGTTCGTACAATTCCGCATGCACACCTTCCTTGCGCCACAGGAAGCTCACGGTTTCGACGGGATCGAAGCGCGCACCCTTGAAATGGGGCGTTTCCGATATCTCTATATTGACGTTCTTGTTGAGCAGGAAAATTTCCACTTCCTTGGCGCTGTCGGCGAATAACTGGAGGTGGATGTCGTCATGCTCGCCGGCCGTGCCGTTCAGGACCGCGCCGGTCAGGTAGGGCTTGAAGTCGGCCAGCGCATCCATGACCTGAAGGGCGGTGCCGCGCAAGTCGCGCAGGCGCGCGGCCTGGGCGTCGCCGCTGAACAGGGCGTGGTATTGACGCACTTCTTCTTCCACTTCGGCATTGTCGGGCAGCAGATTGGCGCCTGGCGGGTCCTCGCCCAGCACCTGGCGCGCCGCCTTGCGCTTGGCCGTGGCGTAGTCGGCCCCGTCCTGCGCGATCATGCGCGCGGCGACGGCGGCGATCTGCGCGCGCAGCGTGGGAAGGGCGTCATTTGGCGTGGGGCTCATGAGCGAGATATTACTCTGGAATCGAAAAAGGGATGGCGTCGGGTAAAATCGCGTATTCATCCATTCGGCCAGCGATCACCATGCATATTCACATACTCGGCATTTGCGGCACTTTCATGGGCGGCCTGGCAGTCCTGGCCAAGGAAGCCGGCCATAAAGTGACCGGCTGCGACGCCAATGTCTACCCGCCCATGAGCACCCAGCTCGAAGCCCAGGGCATCGAACTGATCCAGGGCTTCGGTCCCGAGCAGACCCAGTTGAACCCGGACCTGTATGTGATCGGCAATGTGGTTTCGCGCGGCAATCCGCTGGTCGAAGAGATCCTGAACCGCAGCCTGCCTTATATGTCGGGCCCGCAATGGATCGGCGAACACATCCTGCACAATAAATGGGTGCTGGCCGTGGCCGGCACGCATGGCAAGACCACCACCTCGGCCATGCTGGCCTGGATCCTGGAAGATGCCGGCTATTCGCCGGGCTTCCTGATCGGCGGCGTTCCGATGAATTTCGGCATCTCGGCCCGCCTGTCGGGCGCGGCGCCGTCCGATTTCTTTGTCATCGAAGCCGACGAATACGACACCGCCTTCTTCGACAAGCGCAGCAAGTTCGTCCATTACCACGCCAAAACCGCGGTCATGAACAACCTCGAATACGACCATGCGGACATCTTCCCCGATATCGGCGCCATCGAAACCCAGTTCCACCACCTGGTGCGCACCGTGCCCGGCGTGGGCCGCCTGATCGTCAATGGCGACGAAGCCTCGCTCAAGCGCGTGCTCAAGCGCGGCTGCTGGAGCGACATGGAAAGTTTCGGCAGCAGCGACGGGGTCAGCTGGACCCTGGTCGAGCATCCGGGCGGCAGTTTCGACGTGGTCTTCAATGGCGCCACCGTGGCCACGGTCGACTGGCAACTGACCGGCAAGCACAACCGCTTCAACGCCCTGGCCGCGATTGCCGCCGCCCGCAACGTGGGCGTGCCGGTGGCGCAGGCGGCCGAGTCGCTGGCGCGCTTTGAAAGCGTCAAGCGCCGCATGGAAGTGCGCGGCGTGGTCAATGGCATCACCGTCTACGACGATTTCGCCCACCATCCGACCGCGATCGCCACCACCGTGGGCGGGCTGCGCCAGAAGCTGGGCACGGCAGGGCGCATCCTGGCCGTGCTCGAACCGCGCTCGAACACCATGAAGCTGGGCGCCATGAAAGATGCCTTGCCGGGCAGCCTGCGCGACGCCGACCTGGTATTCGGTTTCGGCAGCCAGCAGGCGCTGGGCTGGAGCCTGGCCGATTCGCTGGCCCCGCTGGGCAACATCGCCCACAGTTTCGACCAGATCGATTTCCTGGTGCAAGCCATCCTCGATGCCGCGCGTCCGGGCGACCATATCCTGGTGATGAGCAACGGCGGCTTCGGGGGCGTGCACCAGAAACTGCTCGAGGCGCTGGCCACATGATTTTGTATTTGCATGGATTCCGCTCCTCGCCCAAGTCCTTCAAGGCGCAGGTGGTGGGCAGGAAAATGGCCGAACTGGGCCGCGCGCATGAGTTGATCTGCCCGCAGCTGCCCGCCTCGCCGCAGGAAGCGATGGCGCTGGCCATGACGCTGGTCGGCCGCTTTCCGCCCGAGGAACTGGCCATTGTCGGCTCCTCGCTGGGCGGCTACTACGCCACCTGGCTGGCCGAACGGCTGGGCTGCCGCGCCGTGCTGCTGAATCCGGCCATCGTGCCGCTCAAGGACCTGGACAAGCACGTGGGCGTCACGACGGAGTACCATTCCGACAAGCCCTTCGAATTCAAGCGCGAATATATCGACCAATTGCGCGCACTGAAGGTCGAACGGATTACGCGCCCGGAGCGCTATTTCCTGATCGCGGCCACCGGCGACGAAGTGCTGGACTACCGCGACATGGTGGCCCATTACGCCGGTGCGCGCCAGCACGTGATCGACGGCAGCGACCATGCGATACCGGAATTTGCGCAGTATGTCGACGAGGTACTGGCCTTCTGCCTGGCCGGCGGAGCGCGGTGAGGATCGCCACCCTGCGCCAGGCGCTGTGGCATCCGCACGTGAACGCCGTCAATGCGCCGGCCGGCATGCGGCCGTGGCTGACCACGGGCGGTTCGCTGACGGCGCGCCTGGTGGCGCACAGCGCCGCCTTCCGCGTGCAGCGCCTGCACCAGCGCACCGCGCTGTGCCTGGCCGACGAAGTGGGCGCGATCGGCATGCACCGGGCCGGGCGCGTGTGGGAACGCGAAGTGCTGTTGCGCTGCGACGGCGTGCCGGTGGTGTTTGCGCACACGGTGGTGCCGATGGCGGCCACCGCGAACGACTGGCCGCTGTTTAACGCGCTGGGCGAGCGCTCGCTGGGGAGTACCCTGTTTTACGATCCGCGCGTGAGGCGCGGCGCACTGGAATTTGCGCGCATCCGCGCGGGCCACCCCCTGATGCGGCGCGCGCAAGCGGCGCTGGGCGGCCAGGTCTTACATGAGAATGCAATTTTATACGCGCGGCGCTGCCTGTATCGCCGCCGTCAGGGAACGCTGCTGGTCACCGAGGTTTTCCTGCCGGCGGTGCTGGAACTGGCAGCGCGCACACAACACCATACAAAGTAAACAATGAATCTATTTTTCGAAGAGTCCGGCGATTTCAAGGTCGGCACCGTGTTGTCGCAAGCGGGCGAGGCTTACCAGGTTGAAATGCCAAGCGGCAAGCGCACCAAGGTCAAGGTCAAGGACGTGCTGGTCCAGTACGAGAAACCGTCCGCGGCCGAGCTGCTCGAAGGCGCCAAGGCCGTCGCGGCCGATGTCGATTTCGAATTCCTGTGGGAAGTGGCGGGTCAGGAAGAATTCGGCTTTGCCGAACTGGGGGCCGAATACTTCGGCCACGCGCCGCTGCCGGTCGAAGCGGCAGGCCTGATCCTGGCGCTGCATGGCGCGCCGATCTACTTCTATAAGAAGGGGCGCGGCCGCTACAAGGCGGCGCCGGAACAGTCGCTCCGCGCGGCCCAGGCCGGCATCGAAAAGAAACGGCAGCAAGGCTTGATCCAGGATGCCTATGTGGCCGAACTGAAGGACAACAAGCTGCCGGCCGCGCTGGCGCCGCTGGTGCAGCAACTGCTGTTCAAGCCCGACAAGAACACCATCGAATTCAAGGCCCTGGACGCGGCCTGCAACGAACTGCACACCACGCCGCAGCGCATGATGCTGGCCGTGGGCGGCATCGCCACGCCCAAGGAATTGCACATGGCGCGCTTCCTGTTTGAAAACTTCCCGCGCGGCGCCGGCTTCCCGGCGGTGCCGGTGCCGGCCACGCCGTCGGGCCTGCCGCTGGCCGACGTGGCCGCGTTCTCGATCGATGACGTGACCACCACCGAAATCGACGACGCCTTCTCGGTCGTGCACCTGGCCGACGGGGCGGTGCGGGTGGGCATCCACATTGCCGCGCCCGGCCTGGGCATCCGTCCCGACGACGCGGTCGACAAGATGGCGCGCACGCGCATGTCCACCGTGTATATGCCGGGCGACAAGATCACCATGCTGCCGGACGAGATCGTCAACGCCTTCACCCTGGCCGAGGGCAAGACTTGCCCGGCCCTGTCGCTGTACGCCACGCTCGACCCGGCCGACTGGTCGATCAAGGCCACAGAAACGCGCGCCGAAATGGTGCCCATCCAGAGCAATTTGCGCCACAACGACCTGGACGAACTGGTCAACGAGGAAACCCTGGCCAGCGGCGAAGGCGAGTACCCGCACAAGGCCGAGCTGGCGCTGCTGTGGCAATGGGCCCAGCACCTGGAAACGGGGCGCATGGTCAAGCGCGAAGGCTTCGGCCTGAAGCCGGAACAGAACAACCGGGTCGACTTCAACTTTTACGTGGAAAACGATGTGGTGTCGGTCGTGCGCCGCAAGCGCGGCGCGCCGCTCGACAAGATTGTCGCCGAGCTGATGATTTTCGCGAACAGCACCTGGGGCAAGCTGATGCACGACAGCGGCGTGCCGGGTATTTACCGGTCGCAAGGGCAGGGCGTGGGCGGCTGGGCCGCCAAGATGCAGGTGCGCATGCTCACCCATGCGGCCCCGCACCAGGGCCTGGGCGTGGACCAGTACGCGTGGAGCACCTCGCCGCTGCGCCGCTATACCGACCTGGTCAACCAGTGGCAGATCCTGGCCTGCGCTTCGCACGGCGTGACCGCGCCGCTGGTGGCCCCGTTCAAGCAGCGCGACGCCGGCCTGTTCGCCATCGTGTCGGCCTTTGACGCCGCCTACGCCGCCTACAACGAGCACCAGCAGAACATGGAACGCTACTGGTGCCTGCGCTGGCTGGGCCAGCGCGAGGAACGCCAGGTCGAGGCCGTGGTGCTCAAGGATGAAGTGCTGCGCCTGGTCGAGATTCCCCTGATCGTGCGCCTGCCGGGCATGCCGCCGGTGGCGCGCGGCGCCCAGGTGAAGCTGGACGTGCTGCGCTGGGACGAAGTGGACCTCACCATCGAAACGCGCCTGCTGGAGATTCCGGCCAGCAGCGGCATCGCTGCCGATGCCGACCTCGACTACGAGGATGAGGAAGCCGATGGCGGCCAGGCTGCTGCCGATAGCGGCGAGGCGGCGGCGCAGGAAGCCGTGGAAGCCGAGGGCGCAGTTGCCGTTGTGACAGCGGAACCCGAGGCGACGTAGCGGCCCCGGCACGGCCATTAGAATGTAGAATGGCCGTTCTTTGATTCAAGGTTCCTCCCGTTATCGCGTGAAGTATTCTCTAGAAAACCGCTCCCTGATGATCGCCCTCACCGTCTCGGTGGTGGCGCACGCAGCCCTGCTGGCGGTCCGCTTTGTCGCACCGGATGCCTTCGTGCTCAAGCCGGCCGACCCCGGCCTGGAAGTCATCCTCGTCAACGCCAAGCATGCCAAGCGGCCGATCACGGCCGACGCGGTGGCCAATGCCGACCTCGACGGCGGCGGCAATGCCGATGCCGGCCGCGCCAAGTCGCCGCTGCCGAACATGAAGCGCATGGACACGGGCGACAGCGTCAAGGCCACCCAGCGCCGCATGGCCGAACTGGTCGAGCAGCAGGAAAACCTGCTGACCCAGATGCGGAAAAAAACCATGTTCACGGCGCCCCGTGTGACCGAGAAGGACAAGCCCGATCCGGTCCGCACCGGCCTGGACATGCTCGAGACCAGCAAGGCGATCGCGCGCAGGGAAGCGGAAATCACCCAGCGCATCGAAGACGAGAACAAGCGACCGAAGAAGACCTACATTACCCCGAGCACGATCGGGGTCGGCTACGCCCAGTATTACAAGGAAATGTCGCACCGGATCGAGCAGATCGGCACCCTGAATTTCCCGCAGCGCGACGGGCGCAAGCTGTATGGCGAAGTGGTGCTGTCGATTCCCATTTTCCAGGATGGCAGCATTTATGAAAAAGACGGCGGCGTGCGGGTCGAGCGCAGCTCCGGCAACCCGGCCCTGGACAAGGCCGCGATGGCCATCGCGCGCCGTTCCGCCCCTTTCGGCCGCTTCCCGCCGCGCATGCTCTCGCGCGAACGCAACGACTTGTGGGAAATCATGACCACCTTCAAGTTCGCCCGCAACGACACCCTGGAAACCGAAACGGTGAGGAGCCCGTGAGCGACCGCTACTGCGTGATCGGCAATCCTATAGCCCACAGCAAGTCCCCCGACATCCATGCCGCCTATGCCGCCCAGACCGGGCAGCAGCTCAGTTACGAACGCTGCCTGGCGCCGCTCGACGGTTTCACGGCCACGGTGCGCCAGCTGGTCGCCGACGGCTACCGGGGCGCCAATGTCACCGTGCCTTTCAAGCTGGACGCTGCCGCCCTGGCCGATACCCTGACCGAACGGGCCCGGGCTGCCGGCGCGGTCAATACCCTCACCTTTGCCGACGGCATGATCCTGGGCGACAACACCGACGGCGCCGGCCTGGTCAACGACATCGTCCGCAATGCCGGATTCTCGATCGCCGGCAAGCGCGTGCTGCTGCTGGGTGCGGGCGGGGCGGCGCGCGGCGCGGTCTTGCCGCTGCTGGGCGAGCAGCCTGCTTCCCTGGTCATCGTCAACCGCACGCGCGCCACGGCCGATGCCCTGGTGGCCAGTTTTCCGGGCCAGCCGGTGTCGGCCTGCGCGTATGCCGACCTCGATTCCCCCTACGACTTGATCGTGAACGCAACATCGGCCAGCCTGTCGGCGGCCATGCCACCGCTACCATCGCTTGTTTTTTGCACAAGCTCGCTGGCTTTGGATATGATGTACGGAAATAAACCGACCCTGTTCATGGAATTTGCCAGCCAGTGCGGCGCCAGCGCCCGCGACGGCCTGGGCATGCTCATCGAACAGGCGGCCGAAGCCTTCGCCCTGTGGCGCGGCGTGCGGCCGGAAACGGCCACTCTCCTGAAAAACATGCGTTCGAATTATGACAAAAGCACGACAGCCGGCAGCAAGCAGTAAGAAGAACCGGCGCTGGATCAAATGGCTCATCCTGGGGCCCCTGGTCATTGTGTTTTTCGTCCAGCTGTATTTTTTCCTGATGGTGTGCTGGTACGCCGCCTTCAATCCGCGCATGACCAATATGATGAGCGACCAGCTCAGCGTGCTGCGCGAGAAAAATCCCAAGGCCCAGCTGCGCCAGCAATGGGTACCGTATGCCAGCATCTCGAACAATCTGAAACGCGCCGTGATCGCATCGGAAGATGCGAATTTTTCCGACCACGACGGGGTGGACTGGGAAGCGCTGCAAAAAGCCTACGAGCGCAATAACAAGCGCCACAAGGTGGTGGGCGGCGGCTCGACCATTACCCAGCAGCTGGCCAAGAATCTGTTCCTGTCGGGCTCGCGCAGCTATTTCCGCAAGGGGCAGGAAATGATCATCGCCTTCATGCTCGAAACGGTCATGAGCAAGGAACGCATCCTGGAAATCTACCTGAACGTGGTGGAATACGGGCGCGGGGTGTTCGGCGCCGAAGCGGCAGCCCGCCATTATTTCCAGGTGACGGCCGCCAGGCTGACGGCCGGGCAATCGACCAGGCTGGCCGTGATGCTGCCCAATCCCCGCTATTACGACCGCCACCGCGACACCAATTACCTGGCGCGCCGCACCAGCCTGATTGTCAGCCGCATGAATTCGGCCGATTTGCCGTAACACGTCGTCCCCGCGCAGGCGGGGACCCATAGCACCGCTGAGCTGAGGTGCTATAGGTTCCCGCCTGCGCGGGAACGACGGCTTGAAAACCTGAGTTTCCTATATGAGAAAGCCAACACCATGACCTATCGCCAGCGAGGCCACTTCAACCTCTACTATGTCGCGCTGTTCTCGGCCGTATTCGCCGCCCTCGCCATGGCGGCGCTGTGGTCGATCCGCTATGAACGCAATCTGTTCGCCGAAGGCGTGGCCAAGGTCGGCAAGATGTTCAGCGACAACCCGGCAACCCAGGGCGTGGTCGACTCGGCCAAGTCCGCCGTGGCCGACGCCACCGGCACCCCGCTTGCGCCCAAGGGCGACGCCAAGATGCGCAAATGCATCATCGACGGCAAGACCGTGATCTCGAATACCGACTGCCTGGACAGCAATCCGACCAGCAAGACCATGAAATTGCAGATCACGCGCGGCGTGGTCATGCCGAAAGAACCACCGAAGCCGAAGGACGATACCAGCGGCGGCATCCCCGCGCTGGACAAAATCATCGATAAGCAACTGCGCTGAGGCAAAATTTTCGGTTTGGGGTGGTCGGCACCAAGGCTAACGGGTACACTTGCGCTGTTTTGAATCCGGCCGAGCAAAGTGCATGATCAACGTATTCGTCCTCCAGAATGGCCGACTGAACCAGGTACCGATCGAGACCCGCGAGGATCTCGAAAACGTCGCGCCTGTGTGGGTCGATCTGACCGACCCGAACGACGATGAGCGCGCTTGGGTCAAGACCATTTATGGCGTGATCCTGCCGGGCGAAGACGAAGTCAAGGATATCGAAGCCTCGGCCCGCTATTACGAAGCGGAAAACGGCGACCTGCACCTGCGCACCGACTTCCTGCTCGAAGAAGACGACGGCCCTTCGCGGGTCGTGACCGTGGCCTTCATCCTGGCCAAGAAAATGCTGTTCTCGGTGCATACCGACGACTTGCCCGTGTTCCGCCTGGTGCGCATGCGCGCCCGTTCGCGGCCCGGGTCGATCGCCGATTACATGGATGTGCTGCTCGACCTGTACGCCACCGACGCCGAGTATTCGGCCGATGCGCTCGAAGGCATCTACCAGCACCTGGAAGAAGTGTCCGGCCGCGTGCTCCAGAAAGAATTTACCGACCAGGACGCTGCGGCGGCCCTGAACGCCATCGCGCGCGAGGAAGACTTGAACGGCCGGATCCGGCGCAACATGATGGATACCCGGCGCGCGGTCAGCTTCCTGATGCGCGGGCGCCTGCTCAATGCCGAGCAGTTCGAAGAGGCGCGCCAGATCCTGCGCGACATCGAGTCGCTCGATGGCCACACATCTTTCCTTTTCGATAAGATCAACTTCCTGATGGATGCCACGGTCGGTTTCATCAACATTAACCAGAACAAGATCATCAAGATCTTCTCGGTGGCCTCGGTCGCCTTCCTGCCGCCGACCCTGATCGCCAGTATTTACGGCATGAACTTCAAGCGCTGGTTCCCCGAGCTGGAATGGAGCCTGGGCTATCCCTTCGCCCTGGCCCTGATGCTGACCTCGGCCATCGCCCCGTTCTGGTACTTCCGCCGCCGCGGCTGGCTCAAGTAACTACTTCCGCAAGTTGATGAACAGGTTGGCCGCAAAGGCCAGCACGCCCCCGGCCGCCATGAATTCGGATACCACCAGGGCCGGCAGCGCCTGGACCTGGCCCTTGAGCATGAAGCACAGCGCCACCATCATGACCGGCAGCGACACATTCATCAGCCAGAAATGGATCCTGGCCAGCACGCTTTCGCCCGCTTTCGGGAAGACCGAGTAGATCAGGCCGGACAGCGCCAGGGTGGCAAAACCGAGCAGGTTGACGTGCGCATGCACCGGGCGCAGGGTGAAGTCGCGGCTGGCGCCCATCATGATGCCCATGGCCACGCCGATGATCAGATAGACTGCGGCCAGTTTCAGCCAGATGAAGCCGGAGGTGGACACGCGCATTTCGGCGCTGGAATTCGTTGCAAACATGGTAATGCTCCTCAAGTGAGGAAGCGATTCTACTGCCGCAAAAACCTTAAAAACCGCTGCTTTTTCCACTTAAGGTTTTTTTAGGGTTCTCTGAATATATTCTTAAGAGCTGTTGCCTAGAAGCTACTTTAAGCTTCTATCTAACGCAGCCGGCTCATCGTTCGAAGCCGGGCAAAATCCAGGGAATACGAGACCATGAGCCACTATCACACACCTAACCTGCCGCAGACGGACGCGCCGGTCGACATTTACCGCCGCATTCACAAGGCGCTGCGTTATTGCATGAGCGACACCCTGGCCCGCGTCAGCCGGCTCGACATCGGCGACCGCGGCGAAGTCATCGCCGTGCTGGCCCAGGTCCGGGAAATGGCGGTGCTGTGCGCCACCCACGTGGCCCATGAAGACACCTTCGTGCATCCGGCCATGGAAGCGCGTTTCCCGGGCACGGCCAAGGCCACGGCGGCCGAGCATGCGCATCACAAGTACGCCTGCCGCAAGATCATCGCGCTGGGCGACGCCGTCTACAACGCCCGGGAAGAAGACCGCGCGTCGCTGGTGAGCCAGCTTTACCACTATATTTCGCTGTTCGTGGCCGAAAGCCTGGTGCACATGAACGCGGAAGAGACCGACAACAACACCCTGCTGTGGGCCACCCACACCGATGCCGAGCTGAACGCGATCCAGCAAGCCATCGTCGATTCGATGACCTGCGACGAAAAAGCGGTCACCATGCGCTGGATGCTGCCGGCCCTGAACCCGACCGAGCGCGTGGAACTGATGGAAGAAGTGCTGAAGGACGTGCCGTCGGAGTTTTACAACGAAATGCTGGCCGGCATGCAGCCCTACCTGGCCGCCGCCGATTTCCGCAAGCTGACCATCGCGCTGCACGGCGAGCACAAGCTGGCCGCATAATCGTCTTCCCCGCGCAGGCGGGGACCCATGGCACGCATGAGCAGGGCTTGCAGAGTGCTTAAGTGCAGTTGGCGATCAAGCGCAAAGGCCGCTCGGTCACCAGCCTGAAGCGCCCCCGGCCCGATTTCTCGATCCTGACCGGCGCTTCGCGTTCGGTCAGCCTGCGGCTCAGCAGCAGCAGCCGCGCTTCGAGATTGTCGCTCACATCCGGCAGGCGGATGCGCGCGTCGAGCCGCAGTTCGCGGTTGGTGAATTCGGTGCGCCCGGTTTCGATGCAATCGGCCACCAGCACCGCAAAAATCGACCCCGCCACACCCTTGATCAGGTAATCGTCACCCAGGAACACGCTGTCGTTCTCGGGGAAGTGCTTGATCACGAGCGCCTCGCCGTCGACCGATTCGGGCTCCGGACGCGCCCTTGGCGCCTCGTCCACGCTGTCGGCCTGGGTCTGCATGATCTGGATCGCCATGCCCAGCTGCGCGGCCAGGGTGACCAGCGCATCTTCGTCGTCATACGAATAGCGCATTTCGTGGCGGCTTTCCACGAACAGCACGCCGATGAGGCGCTGCGCCGCCATGATCGGCACGGCCAGCTGGCTGCGCGATTCCGACAGCCCCGGCAGCGGGATCTCGGTTTCGAGCGCCATGCCGAAGCCGCAATCGACGGTGTTGTTGCGGATCGCGCGGTTGTACGCGTATTCCGACGTGGTATGGCTGATCCGGATCGGCGTATGCTCGCGCGCGGCCACCCCGATCACGCCGTCGCCCAGCATGATTTCCGAACCCACGCCCGAGGTTTCATAGCCCCGGCTGGCCAGGGTGTACAGGCGCTTGCCGGCGTCGTCGTAGAGCAGCGCCATCGCATGCTCGATGCCGAATTCCTTCTCCAGGCAGGCCAGCGTGTCCGACAGCAGGTGCTCCAGGTCGCCCGTGAGGCGGATCCGTTCGCAGGCGCGGCGCAGGATCGACAGCAGGTTGCGCCGCTGCGGCGGCATTTCCAGCATTTCGCCCGGCACCCGTTCGAGGGCGTTCACGCGGAACACGTCCGCGCCCAGCAACTGGAACACGTCGCTCATGCCGGCGTGCGAAGCCAGGCCGGCCAGCTTGGCCTTCATGCTTTCGAACAGCGGGCCGGCCCGTTCGGTGCGCAGGAATTCCACCTTCAGGCGGTAGTGCGCGGCCGTGTGCGGATCGATCACCGACACCACCGCATAGCGCGTGGCCAGCAGGTTGTGGCGGGTCTTGTTAAAGAACTGATAGGACAGGGCTACGTGCTCGCTGTCGATGTACTGCACTTGCGAGACGTAGGCGATATTGGGCGTGGCGTCCAGGTCGGCGGTGGCGATGGTGCCCGGGATGACCCCTTCGAAGCAGCCGCGGATGGCGTCGATTTGCAGCGTCATGTGTGCACCAGCAAGGCTTGTCCCGCGTTCGGTCCCGGCGTTTGCGAAAAGGCGGCGTTCGGCGTGAAGCTGATGGCGGCAATGTCGTCGTCGGGGCAGGAGAGCAGGGCGAAAATCAGGTCCGGGTTGTAGCCCAGGAGGCCCAGTTCGCGCGTGTAGTTGTCGCGGTAGCGCGCCGCGTGGGCCAGGTCGGCGGCGCTGGCGCCGGCCACCACCGCGTCGCTGCCTTTGAGCTGCACGGTGCGGTGGGTGGACGGTTCGCTGAACGACACGGCCAGCACGCCGCGCTGGCGTACGCCGGCGAGCACGGCTTCGGCCTGGCGTTCGGACACCAGGATGGTGAGAGTGCGGTGGTCGTCCGACACACAGCAGCCGATCGCGCGCGCGCTGACCGGCAGGCGGTCATGGCCGCAGGAACTGATATCGATCGAAATGCCGCGCTGGATGAAGGCAGCGTGGTCGGCGTCGATCAGGGCTCGGGTATCGTTGGGCATGACCCGGATCATACCGTAATGACAGGGCGGCGTGAACCGACGGCTTGTCCTTCAGCAGAGCTCAGTCTCATGGCTCAATGGGCCACCAAAGGATAGTCGAAAATATTGGCGCATCACAAGATGTATTTGGGCAATTCCATTACTTTGGTTAGGTAGCCTGTATGGCCCTTACCGGAGAAGGAAAATGCCTATTTTTTGCTTTGCATGGCGATACCTAAAACGTCTGGCGCACCGTGGGCTTGCAATACTCATGCTGCTATTGGGTAGTCTAGCTCAGGCCGGTCCGGAAAACGGCGACGGGAAAATCGGCTGGTACTACTACACGGGCAATCTGGCTAATCAAACTGGACGTGTGGACGATCCGCTTAAAGCATGCGAGAACAACGCTATAAATCATTTCAGTAAGGAACTGGGTGGAATGCGTGAAGGAAAAACTCAGTATCCGCACTACGATTGTTTTTACCCTAGCAACATGAATCCCGCTGGCTTCTGGTATGGCGTGACGGACCTGTTTTGCGAACCAGGTTACGAACCAGCTTGGCCGGACTTATGTTTGAAGTGGCCAGAAGTTCCTAGGCCTGCACCATCCTGTCCTGATCAGGCGATCGCTCAGCCCGCTCCAACTATGGGAAATCCTGTTGTCGTGTCTAGCGGCTCCAAATTGCAATCCGAAACAGATTTCAACGGTTCGAATTCGGGCCTACTGAAGATCGTTCGCACCTATCGCAGCATGCGGGAGTTTGGAATTGGCCAGTCTGCCGGATATGGTTGGTCGTTTTCCTTCGACCGCGTGTTCCAGCTAACCACAAGTTCGAAGGGCCAGCCTCCGACGAAGGTGATTGGGACACTGGGCGACGGGAGCTACTTTGAGTTCAAAAGAGATACATCCGGCAGATATGTTCCGACCTACGACAAGCGGGAGAGTCTGAAGAGCTTAAGCGGACAGTTCGATGACTGGGCCTTGACCACCATCGACGGTACAGTCGAACGCTTTACCAAGTCTGGCGATGAATTTCGGCTTGTAAGTTCACACTCACATCACGGGAGGGCGCACTTCTATCGTTACGACGACGTAGGAAAGCTCGTCGAAATTACGGACGATACGGAGCGTCAATTGAAAGTCTCCTGGAGTGACGGGAGAGTCAGTGCAATCACTGGCCCCACGCTGAATGTGCGATATCAGTATGACCCACCGCAGTCGAACGGCACACCAATTACCGGCCTTTCCCGGCTCGCCGGCGTCAGCTATCACGATAGTGCGGACAACCTGATTGCATCAAAACGCTATCACTACGAAGATCCTCGCAGCAGATTTTTGTTGACAGGGATTACAAACGAAAAAGGCGTGCGGTACGCCACCTACGGGTACAACGCCGCCGGCCAAGCCGAACTGTCGGAACATGCAGGTGGAGTCAATCGATACGTATTTGCTTATCCGGAAAAGAATCGGCGCGTCATCACGGACCCTTTGGGCACGACCCGAAGCCTCGGGCTCTTGTACAACAGTCCCAAAGCACCGGGACGGATCACTAGTCAGTCACAGCCTGCGGGCGCCGGGTGCGGGCCAGGAGCAAGCGTACAGACATTTGATGCCGGTGGGAGCATTTCCGGCAGTGTCGATTTCAACGAATCCCGAACATGTTTCGTCAACGACCCGATTCGTGGGCTCGAAGTGAGCCGGATTGCGGGCCTGACTGCACTCACGTCGTGTCCTGCCAGCGCCAATATACGCGTCGCCGCAACAGTCAGGAAAATCAGCACCCAGTGGCATCCCGACTGGATATTGAAAAGTGCGGAAGCCTTACCGAACAAGATTATCAATTACATATATAACGGCCAGCGCGATCTCGACGGCCGCGTCGCCGAGTGTGCGGATGGCGCAACGTTGCCAGATGGCCGCCCCATTGCCGTGTTGTGCAAGCAGATTGTGCAGGCAACTACCGATCCCAACGGTAACGCTGGATTTTCGGCCAGACGCGAAGGACGCGCGATCGTGCGCCAATTCCAATATAACCGGAACGGACAAGTGCTTTCCGAGACCGGGCCGGCCAATGCAAGCGGGCATATTCAAGTTGTCACGAACCGCTACTACGACACGACTTCCGATACACACAATAAGGGGGATCTAGCAACGACGGACAATGGCGCAGGTGAAATTACTGAATTCGGCGAGTACACCGCCGACGGACTGGTCGCAAGACTAAAACTGCCGAATGGAACTGCAATATCAATGGAGTATCACCCACGCCAGCTGCTTGCGACACGTACTGTCATGGCGGGCAATCTGAGCGAGACCACCGAATACCGGTACGACGAGGCTGGTCAACTTAAGCGCATCACTGGCACTGACGGTTCGATCCTGATCTATTACTATGACGACGCGCAACGGCTAACCGGCATACGAGACAGCAACGGCAATCAATTTGCGCTCACGCTGGACAACGCGGGAAATGTCCTGAAGCGCGAAGTCCGTGGTGTTGAAGGCAAACTCGTCTTTCAGCGTACGTATTGGTACGACCCGCTGGGGCGTCTTGAAAAGACTCAGCGGGATCCTTTGGATCCAGGTTATCGGTATCAGTATGATCGCGCAGGAAACCGGACCGCAGTCACTGACCCGCTCGGTCACATTAACAAAACAGACTTCGATATTTTTGACCGTGCCTTCGAACAAACCTTGCCTCCTGCGTTCGCCGGTGAACCACCTGTCATCACAAGCTATAAGTTCAATCATCAGGACCTTCTCACGGAAGTAGCCGACCCTCGAAACCGCAAGACGCGCTACAAGTTCGATGGCTTGGGGCGCTTGACTGAGCTTATCAGCCCGGACACGGGAACCGCAGTCAACGGTTTCGACGACGAGGGCAACATACAAACGCGTCGAGATGGGCGCGGGGAAACCACTGGTTATGAGTACGACGCAGTGCAAAGGCCGACACAAATTGGCAGGTCGACGTTCAGCTATGGGGCGGCCGGTACGAGGGGCGCAGGTAAGTTGTCGATAGTGAAAAACGATTCTGGCGTCACCTCGTTCCTCTATGATGCATTAGGCAGGCTCGAAGGAAAAAAACAGTCCGTGCGCCTCGGATCTTCGATCCAAGTCTTCACCTTACAGTATGGATACGGAACCGATGGGGCAGATGCCGGCCACCTGACGACCCTGACATATCCCAGCGGAAATCTCATTCGTATCAGTTATGGTTCTCGTGGGTTGCCTCGCCGCATAACAGTGCAGCCGCCTGGTGTTGCGTTGCCGCTGACAATCATGGATGAAATTGAGTTTCTTCCATTTGGCCCGGTTCAGGCTTGGATGTGGGGCGGCGGCGCTCAGGGTCAGCCGAGTCGGTACTCGCGGCAATATGATTCTGATGGACGGCTCCTTAGTTTTCCTTTGGGACATCCTATGCACAATGGCATTGTGCGTACCCTCGACTACGATGCAAACGGATTGATCAGAAAAGCAACCCATTCGGAAAATTTGAAGGGGTCAAGCAATGACCAGGCGTTTGGGTACGACGATCTTGGGCGACTTATCTCGTTCGACGCCGCGAATACAAGTCATGGTTTCAAATACGACTTAAGTGGCAATCGCATTAGCGCAAGGTTCGGTGCTTTCACCTACATGAATTCAATTTCACTCACGAGTAACCAACTCACTCGCACGACCGGCCCCCAACCAGCGAAACGCAATAAATTTGATAATTCGGGGAACCTCATCGATGACGCTACTATCAAATATGAATACTCGCCTGACGGGCGCATGGATGCAGCGGTAGTGTCTGGGAAAAGGACAAGCTACCACTTTAACGGTCTTGGTCAACGTATCGCGAAGTCGCAAACCGGGAAAGTCGATGCGTATTATTTCTACGACGAGTCTGGGCGATTGGTTGGCGAATATGATGCGCAGGGCACTCCGATCCAAGAAACCATATTTCTTGAAAATTTACCTGTTGCGGTACTGCGTCCTGGTATCGCGAGCACTGGCAAAGATGCTGTATTTTATGTCTTTGCCGATCAGAATGACACACCAAGAGTCATCACGCGAGCAAGCGACAATCGAGTTGTCTGGCGTTGGGACGAAGGTGATCCATTCGGGCTTCATCGTCCGAACGAAAGCCCCGATGGGCAATCCATATTTACGTATAACCCCCGCTTTCCCGGGCAGATTTTCGACAAGGAAACTAACAATCACTACAATTATTTCCGGGACTACGATCCGTTGACGGGGCGATACGTGCAGAGCGACCCGATTGGTTTGATGGGAGGTATCAACACTTATGCTTACGCTGAGAGCAATCCAGCTTCGCTAGTAGACGCGTTTGGCCTTGCTGCAACAAAGTTGATCAATACAGAAGGTGGAAGGAGTAAGTTTAGCGGCCCAACGAATGGGAACTGGGGCGGAAAATGCTGGAGTGGCGGCCAATATTCCTGTAGATCAGGAGGTGTCGGCTCGGCTCCGCCCATTGACAGTGCTGATGCCTGCTACATGAGTCATGATATATGTTATACGGGTTGTACGGGTTTGCCTGACCCAAAGTTGCGTCAAGGATTAGAGAAATATTCGCCGAAAAAAATGTGCATTCTTGCGTGCGATAATAATCTCTTGCGAGCACTAGGAAACTTACCCGACGATTCGAGTCGTTGGCCTATGCCGCCTCCAAGGGGAACTGAATCAGATAGCGAAAATTATCGCGCTGCGGCTATAAAATATTTTGGGAAATGAGCCAAATGTCGAATCAAGAAAACACTTGGCCGTATTGGATATGCTTGGTTGCTGTCGCTATTGCAAGCTGGGCTGCATACTTCTGGCTGACGCGAGTCCCTGGCTACGCAGATATACTGATCGCTTTCGCCATAAGTCACATATTGCTCGGCGCGTGGATGATCAAGCTAACACGATGCAAATGGCAACCACTGTTAATTATTGGGGTTGTCGTGTTCATTGGTCAATTTTGGATTCTATTTTGGAGCGTGACTTTTCTGATATGGAGTGTGACCGGATTTGCACCGTAAGCCCTTGAGACAGGATGGATCTTGCAGTTAGCGACGTCAAGCAAACTGGTATTTGACGCAACTACCGAGCACGCGAGGCGATCTGCATCATTTTCGGAAGCTAGCTACCCGCCGATCGGCGTGTAATCCATCCCCTGTTCAATACTGCCGATGACCTGCGCCTGGTTTTCCGCGCTCTCGGCAAACATGGCCAGTACCGCCGAGCGCGAGAAGCCGCCCGCCACCGCATTGACCCAGAAGTCGTAGCCCTCCTGTTCCGGCGCGCGGTGCAGCACATTGCTGTACAGGCGGCTGACGAATTCCTGGGCGCTGGGCGCGGCCCCGTACAGGGTGATGAATTCGCTGGACGTCATGAAGGCCGCCGCCACGGCGTCGATCGACACCCCGTTGTCCATGTTGTACAGCCAGTAGCCGAAGCCGCCCACGTCGGGCTTGCGGTCGAAGGCGGCCTGGTACAGGCGGTAGGTCTGGCCGGCCGCGCCGTCGGCGTCGAGCGCCACGGCGCCGCCGTCGGCAAAAAAGACGCGCTCCACCCCGGTCAGGGTATCGCTGCCGCCGCCGGCCTTGGCCACGGTGGAAATGTCGCCGCCCGCGCTGGCGAACACGAAGCCGCTGCGGCTGCCCTGGTAGGTCACCCGGTCCAGGCCCGCGCCACCGGTGATGGCGTCGCTGCCGGCGCTGCCGGTGATGCGGTCGTCGCCCAGTCCCAGGTCGATGATGTCGTGGCCGCTGGTGCCGGCCAGGAAATCGGTGTTGGCCGTGCCGCTGATGGTGGGGCTGATGGCGCGCACCGCGACGTAGCCGTTGTAGACGTTGCTGCCGCCGACGCTGCTCATGCGGAAGCTGAACATGTCTTCGCTGTAGTAGCCGGGCGTCGGGGTGTAGGTGTAGGCGCCGGTGGCCGACAGGGTCAGGGTGCCATGTCGCGGCGCGACGTCGACCGCATACAGCACCGTGGTGGCCACGGTGTCGGTGGCCTCGGGCAGCTGGCCGCTGACGGTGGAACTCTGGTCGACGTCGATGGCCAGGTCGGCGCCGAAGGCGGCGCTGCCGAAGGTGATGGCGGCCGCGCCGCCGAAACTGATTTTTTCGATCGCGACCAGGGTGTCGAAGCCCGACGTGCCGTCGCGCGCGGTGACGAACACCTTGCCGAAACCGGTCGACAGCAGGTAGTCGCTGCGCGCGCCGGCGAAGGCCGCGGTGTCGGTGCCGGCCGCGCCGTCAATCCAGTCGTTGCCCTTGCCGCCGGTCAGCGTGTTGTTCAGGCTGTTGCCCTCGATGACGTCGTCGTAGTCCGAGCCGATCGCGTTCTCGATCCAGGTCCCGGGCGCGATGGCCAGGTTGTCGAAGGCGCCGCTGCCGCTGCCGGTCACGCCCACGCTGGAAATATGCCCGGGCACCAGGTCCAGGGCGGCGCCGATGGTCGCTTTCGAGGCGTCGATCACGTCGATGCCGCCATCGTCGACAATGGACGTCTGCGACGTGAAGCGCAGGCCGGACAGGGCATAGATGCTGTCGCCGCCGCCCGTGCTTTCGCTGCCGTACAGGTGGCGCAAGGCGGCGATGTCGTACGCGCTCCAGGTCGATGGAAACAAGCCGTCGGGCGAGGCGGTCTGCGACATGACCGTGCGCACGGTCTGGTCGTCGGCGGCGCGCCACTGGGCCGTGTAGGCGTCGCTGCCTTCGACATTGCGCGCATGGCGCAGGCCCAGCGCGTGCCCCAGTTCGTGCAGCAGGGCGGCATAGCCTTCGCTGCCCGGTGCCAGGTTCAGCAGCGAATCGACATCCATCCACACCTGGCCGGGCGTGGCTTCGCCGGGCATGGACGCGACGCCCTTGGTGGCCGTTTGCTGGCTGGCGCCGAACTGCAGCTGGCCGCCGGCGGCCACTTCGCGAAAGGAGAGTCCCGTGACCGCGGCCGCGCTGTCGAGCATGGCGCGCACGATGGCTTTCTGGGCATCGGTGAAGGCCTGGAAGCCGATCGCCCCCACGCCCGATCCTGCCGCGACGGTGGCAAAACTGAAGCTCACTTCGACCGCGCTGCCCAGCGCCGCGCCGGCATTCCAGCGGTTGGCATTGCCGGCCACCAGGCCTTGCGTGGCCATGTCTTCGGGCTTGATGAAGTCGGCCAGCGCATAGCTGATGTTGTAGCCCACGCCGATCCGTTCGACATTGCTGACGACGGTCGAAAATTCGGGCCGGGCCGACCAGGTGATGGTCGCGCTCAAGCCGTCGATGGCGGCCACCACGGTGAATTCGTCGAGCTTCATGCCGTCGTTAAAATTGGGCATCCACACGGTGTCGGCGCCGCCGCGCCCGTCAACGATGTTGTGGCCGCCGCCGACGTAGACGATATTGTCCTGGGCGTCGCCGTACAGGCGGTCGCCGCCCCAGGAACCGCTGATGTCGCGCACCCCGATCAGGGTATCGCGCGTGCCCCAGCCGTCCTCGGCGTAGCCGGCCGCCAGGTCGACCACCACGCCCAGCGGGCTGTCCCAGTAGGCCGCCTGCACGCTGCGCCACCATTCGGTGCCGGCCAGCTTTTCGATCGTGTCGTTGCCCTGGCCGCCGATCACTGTGCCCTGGTACAGCTTGTAGCGGTCGTTGCCAGCCTTGCCGAAATAGGTATCCCAGGGTATCTCGCCCGTGCCCGACTGGACAACGGTGTCGTCGCCTTCTGTGCCGATAATATCCATGCTTGTCTAGGCTCTCAGCAGGTTGATGGTTTTCTGGCTGAAGTTGGCCAGGAATGGGAAGGCAGTGGCGATCTGGTCGTCGGGCAAGCCTATCCATTTCATGACCGTGGCGCCCACCTGGTCGGTCGAGGTGGTGGGGACGAAGCGCCCGCCCCGGTTGGTGTCGCAGTCGTCCGGGCCTCCCGGAACCAGGGTCGGGAAGGTGCCCAGCACCTGGCCGCCGGACACGGGGCCGCCCATGGCGAACCAGTTGTTGCCCCAGGCGTGGTCGCTGCCGCCGCCCGACGCCGGCGACAGGGTGCGCCCGAAGTCGCTCATGCTGAGCGTGACCACGTTCTGGTCCATGCCCGCCGCCTGCACCGCCGTGTCGAAGGCCGCCAGCGCATTGGCCATGACCAGCAGCTGGGTGTCCTGGCTGTTGTCGCTGCTGCCGCGCTGGTAGGTATGGGTGTCGAAGTTGCCCCACTGGACCAGGAATACCTGGCGCTTGTAGCCCATGGTTTTGAACACCGGCATCAGGGTGGCCAGCTTCCTGAGGCTGCGCGCGAGCTCGTTGTCGGCGAAATTGCCGGCCGGGGCGGGCGCGTTCATGGCCGCCCTGGTGAAGATGGTCGATTCGCTGACGCTGCGCCCGAAGGTGCGCGCGTATTCGGCCTCGTACTGGTTGGCGAACTGCCAGCGCGCCATGCGGTTGAGCGTTTGCGCGGCCGGCGTTTCGGGTTGGGCCAGGTCGGCCGATCCCCAGTAGCGCGAATCCCAGGCCGACAGGTAGGCCACCGGGCTGCTCTTGCCCAGCACCAGGCAGCGGTTGTTGGACATGGTGACCGCGTTCTGGCCATTGCGCAGGGCGGTCGGCAGCAGCTCGAGGGCGCGGCCGGCCCAGCCGCTCTGGTCGGCGTCGCCGGTCCAGCCCTGCTGCCACAGCACCTGGTCGCTGTGCGAGAGCAGGAAGGAAGGCACGGTCACGCTGTGATCGATCACCTGGCGCGCCGTGGCCGGCTTGACCAGCGGCCCCACGTTCGCGATCCAGGCCATGCGTCCCTGGCTGTACAGTGGCGCGATCGGCGCCAGCGACGGATGCAGGGCGAAAGTGTGGCCGGCGCTGGTGCCGGGCAGGCTCGTCAGGCTGGCCTTGGGCAACGCCAGGCCGGGGCGCGCGGTGTCGTAGTCGGTGTAGGCGCCGTCGGTGGGCACCAGGCAGTTGTGGCCGTCGTTGCCTCCGCCCAGGAACAGGATGACCAGGGCGCGGTAGTCGCCGGCGGCGGCTTCGGTGGAGCTGAGCAGGCTGAGCGCGGGCGTGGCGGCGGCCAGGCGCAAAAAGTGGCGGCGGTCCATTAGCGGATCACTCCATAGTAAGGGGTGGCGAGCGCATACAGCAGCAGGCGCGCCGCCTTTTCATGCGGGGTGTCGCCCCACATTTCGGGCGCCAGGTCGATCAGGTTCTGGCGCAGCACCACCGGCATGGCGCCGCGGAAGTAGCGTTCGCTGACCAGGTCGGCAAAGGCTTGCGGCGAGGTGGAAAACGCCCGCGCGAAACCGGCGCTGTCGCAGCCGGCGGCGATGGCGCTCGCTTCGTTGTTGATCGTCATGCCGCCCAGGCGGTTCGACAGTTCGCTGGCATTGAGCAGGCGCTGTTCGGGGGCCAGCAGGTTGCTGCCCGGGGCGCGGTCGGTCGGCGCGTAAAAGCTGAACACGCTTTCGGGGTTGTAGGGCATCTGGTCGACGTTGGCGATGCCGCCATCGTTCCATTTCAAGGCCGTGGTGCAGCCCATGCCGCGCAGCAGGCCCGTGTACCACAGGAAGGGTTCGCGCATCTTGCCGAAGGCGTGGGAGTCGGCGCCCAGCACGTCGCCGCGGCGTGCTTCCGGGTCGAGCAGGATGGCCTTGACCACGGCTTTCATGTCGCCGCGCACGCCCTGGCCATTGTTGTTGAAGACGCTCGCCACGCGCGTGATGTAGGCCGGGGTCGGATCGCTGGTGACCAGGTGCTGGATCAGGCGGATGCTGACGAAGGGCGCCATATTGGGGTGGGCGGCCAGCACGGCGACGGCCGCCCTCAAGTCCTGGGCCGCGTTGCCGCCGGCAGGAATCACTGTGCCCAGCACGGTCTTGGCGCCCTTGTCGTGGGTCGGTTCCCAGCTGTCGGGAACGAGCTTGCCTTCGTAGCGGCCCTGGTCGTCGCCGAACGATTCGGTGCCGTAAGTCCAGCCGGTGAGCGCGCGCGCCAGTTCCTGCACATCTTTCTGCTGGTAGGTTTCGAGCGGCGACTTGTCCGGTGCGCGCTGGACGCTGCCGTCGAGCTCGAGCTTGACCACGCCCACGGTAAACAGCTGCATCAGTTCGCGCGCGTAGTTCTCGTTCGGCGCGCAGCTGCGGCATTCGTCCGAGGTCGGGCGGTTCTGGATGTTGTCGAGGTATTCGCCCATGGCGGGGCTGAGGCTGACTTCCTCGATCAGGGTGGCGTAATTGCCCAGCGCATGCTGCTGCAGCAGGTTGGCATACTGCAGCCCGCCGTAGGGATTGATCTTGCGCATCGAGACCACGATGAACTGGGACAGCGACCAGGTCACGCGCTGGCGCAACTGGTCGGGCGCGACCAGGTTTTTCTCGTGCAGCACGCGCGATGCGTAGGACCAGGAGCTCGAACTGTCCAGCTTGATCGGCGCGGCGTTGATCGGCACCACGGGCAGCGCGAACTGGGCATCGATCCAGCCTTCGAAACCCTTGCTGGCGATGTCGTCGATCAGGGCCGGGGTGGCGCCGAAGCTGACCTGGTCGGCAAAGCGGGCCGCCGCGTAGCGCGACACGGCAGCGCTGGTGACGGGCCGGACCTGGCCGGTCGCCGCATGCGGCGCGGTGCTGGCGGGGTCGCCGGCGCGCCCGCAGGCGGCCAGGGCGGCCGCGGCGGCGATGCCGAGGCAAAGCGGCCGCAGCCGCGCGAGGGTGGGGGAGGACATGACCGTTCCAGGAAGTGCTGACGGTCAATCATTGCACGTTTCTATGGCCCCAACCGTAACCAATTGTCACGGTTGCGCAAAGACGTCACTTGATCCGTGCAAATGCCCGGCGCGCGGCGGCGATGGTCTCGTCGATGACGCCGTCGTCGTGCTGGGCCGACACGAAACCGGCTTCGAAGGCGGCCGGCGCGAAATACACGCCTTCGTCGAGCATGGCGTGGAAGAAGGCATTGAAGCGGGTCTTGTCGCCCGCCATCATCTCGGCATAGCTGGTCGGCACCTCGGCGCTGAAGTAGATGCCGAACATGCCGCCCACCGAATCGGCGCAGAAGATGACGCCGGCATCCCTGGCCGCCTGGGCCAGCCCCGCCGCCAGCTTGGCGGTCTGGGCCGCCAGGCGCGTGTAGAAGCCCGGTTCCTGGATCAGTTTCAGGGTGGTCATGCCGGCCGCCACCGCCACCGGATTGCCCGACAGGGTGCCGGCCTGGTAGACGGCGCCGATCGGGGCCATGTTCTGCATCAGGTCGGCGCGCCCGCCGAAGGCGGCCACCGGCATGCCGCCGCCGATGACCTTGCCCAGCGCGGTCAGGTCGGGCGCGATGTCGTACAGTTCCTGGGCGCCGCCCAGCCCCACCCGGAAGCCGCACATGACTTCGTCGAAAATGAGGATGGCGCCGTGCCTGGTGCACAGGGTGCGCATGGCGCGCAGGAATTCCGGGGTGGCCTTGATCAGGTTCATATTGCCGGCCACCGGTTCGACGATAACGCAGGCAATGGTGTCGCCCATGGAGGCGAAGGCGTCTTCCAGCTGGGCCACATTGTTGTAGTCCAGGACCAGGGTGTGCTTGACGAAGTCTTCCGGCACGCCGGCCGAGGTGGGGTTGCCGAAGGTGAGCAGGCCGCTGCCCGCCTTGACCAGCAGGGAATCGGCATGGCCGTGGTAGCAGCCTTCGAACTTGACGATCTTGTCGCGCCCGGTGGCGCCGCGCGCCAGGCGCAGGGCGCTCATGGTCGCTTCGGTGCCCGACGAGACCAGGCGCACCTGTTCGATGGACGGCACCAGGCGGCAGATTTCCTCGGCCATCAGGATTTCGCCTTCGGTCGGGGCGCCGAAGGACAGGCCGCGCGCAGCCGCATCCTGGACCGCCCTGACCACCTCGGGATGGGCGTGGCCGACGATGGCCGGGCCCCAGGAGCCGATGTAGTCGATATAGCGCTTGCCGTCGGCATCCCAGAAGTACGGGCCTTCGGCGCGCGTGATGAAGCGCGGCGTGCCGCCCACGGACTTGAAGGCGCGCACCGGCGAATTGACGCCGCCCGGGGTGGTTTTCTGGGCGCGGGCGAACAGCGTGTCGTTGCGGGAAGTGTCTGGAGTGCTCATGGATTGCTCGATTCTGGATGGGTGATGGCATGAAAACGGTTCGGCACCAGCTTGCCCATGCCGAAGCGCTGGGCATGCGCCAGGGCGCCTGCTGTATACAGTTGGGCGGCCTGCACCGCCTCCTTCGGTTCGGCGCCGCGCGCCATGAAGGCGGCCAGCGCGGCCGACATGGTGCTGCCGGCGCCCGTGAACGGGCCGGGCAGGTGCTGCCAGCCCAGGATGTCGACCACGCCGTCGGCGTCGAACAGGGTGTTCGAGCGCACGCCCTGGGCGCCGGTGCAGGTGACGAGCACGAATTCGCAGCCCATGCCGGTCAGTTCGGCCACGTCCGCTTCGAGCATGTCGCCGCCGCCTTCGCGCCAGGTTTCGGCCATGCGCGCCAGTTCCACCTGCGACAGCAGCAGCACGGTGGCCTGGGGCACCAGGATCTGGCGGATCGCCATTAGCATGTCGTCGTCGGCCAGGCCGGAATCGGGCATGGACGACAGGAAGGGGTCGAGGATCAGGGGGACGTCGGGGTAGTCGGAGACGATTTCGGCGATCGCCGACGCTTGTTCGATGGTGGTCAGGGCGCCCACCTTGATGGCGGCCACCGCCATGTCCTCGAGCAGCAGGCGCGCCTGGTCGACCACCCAGTCGGCGTCGACTTCCTGCATGTCTTCGATGCGGGCGCTATCGGCGATCAGCAGTCCGGTGGTGACCGAAAGTCCATGGCAGCCGAGCGCGCCGAAGCTTGCCAGGTCGCCCTGGATCCCGGTGGCGCCGACCGGATCGGAGACGCCGAATGTCAATATGAGGGGAGATGTTTGGTTTTGCACGAAGGGTAGATTAAGATACCTGATTCGTCATTTTACTAGATAGAAGGATCGCCAACGTGAGTAGTAAAGAAACAAGCGGCGCGCCGGCGCCGGCATTCCAGACCTGGATGTGCCTGATCTGCGGCTGGGTCTACGAAGAAGCCGCCGGCTTGCCCGACGAGGGCATTCCGGCCGGCACCCGCTGGGCCGACGTCCCCATGAACTGGACCTGTCCCGAGTGCGGCGCCCGGAAAGACGACTTCGAAATGACGGAGATATAACAGTCGACATGGCGGCTTGATAACAAGTGTCGTCGTTTTGTAGACTAAAGTTGAATTCATGCAACAGATATCGCACAAGCGACTTGCCCTATGGTATCGTTCCAATTCCTGCCGAGTAAAACTGAATATGACAACTTCATCGCAACCGACAGTCTTGAAGATCATGGTGATCGACGATAGCAGCACCATTCGCCGGTCCGCAGAAATCTTCCTGACGCAAGCTGGATATCAAGTGGTACTGGCCGAAGATGGCTTCGATGCACTCGCCAAGATCAACGACCATCACCCGTCGTTGGTATTCTGCGACATCCTGATGCCCCGGCTCGACGGTTACCAGACCTGCGCCCTGATCAAGAAAAGCGCGAAATTCCACAATACGCCCGTGGTGATGCTGTCATCCAAGGATGGCTTGTTCGACCGCGCGCGCGGCGCCATGGTCGGTTCCTCGGCTTACCTTACCAAGCCTTTTAGCAAAGACAGCCTGCTTGCCGCGGTTCGCGAGCATACTGCCGAAACAATTTCAAAATAAATACCAGGAGAGCCACGTGGCCATTACCAAAATTCTCATCGTCGACGACTCTCCCACCGAGCGTTACTACCTGACCGACATCCTGGTCAAGAACGGTTTCACCGTCACCACCGCCGAAAACGGCGAAGAAGCCTTCCTCAAGATCAAGGCCGACAAGCCGCACCTGATCCTGATGGACGTGGTCATGCCGGGAGCGAACGGCTTCCAGGTGACCCGTTCGATCGCCAAGGACCCGGAACTGGCGGACGTGCCCATCATCATCTGCAGCAGCAAGAACCAGGAAACCGACCGCGTCTGGGGCCTGCGCCAGGGCGCGCGCGACTACCTGGTCAAGCCGGTCGATCCGGAACTGCTGCTGGCGAAAATCGCCGCGCTCGACGCCTGACACCATGACAGCCGTCCAGACCGTGCAGGAAACGCACGTCAAGCCTGATGGCGCCAGCCGCCGTACCCGCCTGCGCGAGTACCAGGTGCAGCTGCTCGAACGGATGCAGGCGGCCCGCAGCAATACGGGCGCGCGCATCAACCAGCTGGGCGTCATGATCGGCAACGAGCGCTACCTGCTCGAACTGACCCAGGCCGGCGAGATTGTGCCGGTGGCCCCCGTGACCGTGGTGCCGCTCACGCAGCCCTGGTACCTGGGGCTGGCCAACATCCGGGGCAACCTGATCAGCGTGATCGACCTGGCGCGCTACTTCGGCCAGGCCGAAACGGCCACCGGCTCGGACAGCCGCATCATCACTTTCGCCAGCGGCCTCGGTTTCAACTGCGGCCTGCTGGTGTCGCGCGTGTACGGCTTGCGCCACGCGGGCGACATGAAGGCCAGCGGCGACCGGCTGCGGGACGCCGACGCCAATGAATGGACACCGCTGGACCTGGCAGCACTGGTACGCGATACACGGTTTTTGCACGTTGGTTTTTAAGTCACGTTCATAAGTGACGGTCTATACCTCTTGGGATTGGGAGCTGTAATGGGATTTGCTTGGAAAAGTTCATTGGGGTTGTCCCCTAAGGGTGGTGACGACGTAGGCGTTCTGGCTGCGCCCGACACCGAATTCGGACCTGAACTGGCGGCCACGCCAGCGCCGCCGCCAGAGGAAGGGCCGGTCACCGAGTCCGCCTTGCCGGCGACGACCGAGGCGGCCGACGACAATGCCGAGCAGCTCAGCCTCAGTAACCTGATCCGGCGCAAGAAGGGGAGCGCGGTCGCCACGACCGACGAACCGGCGGCCGAAATGGAACTGCCGTTCATCGGCCACCTGTCGCTGCCGCGCCAGCTGCGGATCCTGATGATGGTGTTCGGCGCGGGCATCGTGCTGACCATTCTCTCGCTGGTGATGAACGCGTCCAAAAACGCCGATGCGTCCGCGCAGACGCAGATCGCGTCCGACGCGCTGATGCACTCCCAGCGTATCGGTAAGGCGGCGCCTAACGCGATCCAGGGTAACCTCGAGGCTTTCGCCCAGCTCGAGGAAAGCCGGATCCTGCTGAACAAGGACCTGAACCTGCTGATGAAGGGCGGTACCTTCGCCGGCCAGTCCATCCCGACGCCGCCGGCCAGCATGAACAAGATGCTCAAGGCCGCGCAGGAAAAATGGGGCAGCACCGACAATGCCGCAGGCACCATTTTGCGCACCAAGCCCGAACTGACCGGCTTCGAAAAGACCCTGAAACAGCTCGATACGCTCTCGCCGGAACTGCTGTCGATGACCGAGGAACTGCTGAACCAGAAGGTCCAGAAGGGCGCCACCCCGCGCGAACTGGCCGCCATCGGCCGCCTGACCATGCTGACCCAGCGCCTCTCGCGCAGCGCCAGCGAATTCCTGACTTCCGGCGGTATCCGTCCCGAAACGGCGTTCCAGCTGGGCCGCGACACCACCACCTTCAAGGCCACCATCGACGGCTTCCTGAACGGTAACGAGACGATGCAGCTGTCGGCCACGCGCGACCCTGAACTGCGCGCACTGCTCGGCGAAATCAAGAACAAGTTCGACACCTACTACACCCTGGTCAAGTCGGTGCTCGACAACCTGGCGAAATTTACCGCGGCCAAAGGCGCCGAACTGTCGATCTTTTACGAGAACGAAGAAGTCAAGAAGCAGCTGACGGCGGTGCAGACCCAGTTCCGTACCGAGCAGGATTCCTTCGGTATCTGGCTGTGGCTCATGGTCGGATCGACCCTGTTCACGCTGGCCGTCGCCGGCGCGATCTCGAAGGTCATGCTGCAGGATTCCCGTACCCGTGCCCGCGGCGCTGAAGTTCGCCGCCAGGAAGCGGACACGATGCGCCAGCTGGCGGTATCGAAGGAAGAAGAAGCGAAAGCGACCAACGACCAGAACCAGGCAGCTATTTTGCGCCTGATGAACGAACTGCAGGAAGTGGCGGACGGTGACTTGACCGTGCACGCAACGGTGTCCGAAGACATCACCGGCGCGATCGCCGACTCGGTCAACTACACGGTGGAAGAACTGCGCGGCCTGGTGGAGCGGGTGACCACGACGGCCGAGCAGGTGACGTCGGCATCGACCAACGCGCAGAATATTTCGACCGACCTGCTGTCGGCAACCGAGCAGCAGTCGCGCGAGATTCAGGATGCGTCGTCCACGGTTCTGAAGATGGCGAGCGAAATTACCGATGTATCGAAATCGGCGAACGAATCGGCCGACGTGGCGCGCCAGTCGGTGGCTGCGGCGCTGCAAGGTTCGACCGCGGTGGAAAACGCGATCAAGGGCATGCACGAAATTCGCGAGCAGATCCAGGAAACGTCGAAACGCATCAAGCGACTGGGCGAATCGTCCCAGGAGATTGGCGAGATCACCGAGCTGATTTCCGACATTACCGAACAGACCAACGTGCTGGCGCTGAACGCGGCAATTCAGGCCGCATCGGCCGGTGAAGCAGGGCGCGGCTTCTCGGTGGTTGCGGAAGAGGTTCAGCGACTGGCGGAACGTTCCGCCGGCGCGGCAAAGCAGATCGGCGCGCTGGTCCGTACCATTCAGACCGACACCCACGACGCGGTGGCCGCTATGGAAAAATCGACGCAGGGTGTGGTCGAGGGTGCAAAACTGTCCGATGCCGCGGGCGCCGCACTGAACGAGATCTCGAGCGTGTCGAACCGCCTCGCGGAACTGATTCAGGGCATCTCCTTCGCAACGGAACTGCAAGCGACATCGGCGAACGATGTGGCGACCAACATCCAACACATTCTGTCGGTGACCGAGAGCACGCAGGACGGTACGCAGCAGACGGCGAACTCGATTCGCCAGCTGACACTGCTCGCACAGGAACTGAAGAATTCGGTGTCGCGATTCCGCGTAACCGCGTAAGCGTACTCGCTTGATTTATCAAGGTAAGCATGACCATGACTGATTTTTCGCACGCGCCGCAATTCGACACGGGACCGTTGTCCTGGGTGATGGGCGAAATCCGCGATGCGCTGGGCCGATCGAATACTGCTTTGACGGAAGCGTCGGAGCGCACCGAGGAGGCACAGGCAAGTTCGTTGAAGCATGCGAAAGCCTATCTGCACCAGGCCCACGGCGCCCTGCAAATGGTCGACGTCGACGGTGTCGGCCTCATGACCCAGGCTGCCGAGGATGCCCTCGACCGCTTCCGCGACAGCCTGCTGCCCTGCAGCGCGGCCAATGCGCAAGTGGTCGGTGCGGTGTACCAGTCGGTCATCGAATACCTTGAAGAGCTGCTGTCCGGCGCGCCCCAGCAACCGGCGCGCCTGTTCCCTTATTACCGCGCCATCCAGGAAATGCTGGGCGCGGCGCGGATCCATCCCGCCGACCTGTTCTTCCCCGACCTGTCGGTGGTGGCCACGCTGCCGCCGCAGGTGCAGCCGCCGTCGAAGCCCGATTACGCGGCCTGCCGCGCGCGTTTCGAAAAGTCGCTGCTGCCCTTCCTGAAAAATGCCGACCCTGAAGCCCAGCGCACCAATGCGCTGGCCATGCAGGAAGCGATCGGCGTGATCGCCGCGGGCCAGACCGAGGCGCCCGCGCGCACCTTCTGGCTGGCGATGCAAAGCTTCGCCGAACTGGTGGCGCACCGCCAGCTCACGTCCGACCTGTACATCAAGCAGCTGTTCGGCCTGATCAACCTGCAGATCCGCCGCCTGTCGCAGGGCGAAGGCAGCCTGCCGGAAGTGATGATGCGCGACGCGCTGTTCTTCATCGCCGCCGCGCCGAACCCGTCGCCGACCGCCTGGGCCTTGCGCAAGGCTTACCGCCTGGAAGGCGTGGTACCGGCCGACTACGACAAGAAACGCTATGGCCGCATCGATCCGGAAGCGCTGAAAACGGCCAAGGAAGCGCTGGCGCAGTCCAAGCACACGTGGGACCGCCTGGCCGCCGAAATCGACCCGGCGCTGGAAGCCGAATTCGAAAGCCTGATGGGCACCATGGCCACCGCCAGCGAGCGCATCGGCGCCCCGGCGCTGGCGCGCCTGCTGCGCCAGATGGTCAAGGCGACCAAGGATTCCATCGCTTCGGGCCGCAATGAAATGTACAGCCTGGAGATGGCCACTGCCATGCTGTTCGTCGAGCATGGCCTGGACCAGATCCGCCAGCTCCCGGAAGACTTCGACGCCCACGCCGACGTGGTGGGCGCACGCCTGCTGGCGCTGGCCGCCGGCCAGACGCCGCCGGATGCACCGCAGTGGCAGGGCGACCTGTCGCGCCAGATCCAGCAGGACCACACCGTCGCGGTGCTCGCTGCCGAAATGAAGAACGGCCTGCGCCAGGTCGAAAAGGTGCTCGACGATTACTATGCGGACGGCTCCAAGCGTCCCACCCTGACCCAGATCGACCCGGTGCTGCACCAGCTGCAGGGCGCGGTCGCCATCCTGGACCAGGACGACGCCATGCGCGCCGCGCTGCACGTCAAGGAAGCCGTGCGTGCGCTGGCCGCCGCCGAAGGCAATCCGGAACTGGAAGCTGCCTCGCTGCAGAACATCGCCCAGAACATCGGCGCGCTGGGCTTCTTCGTCGACATGCTGGCCAAGAATTTCGAAGCAGCCAAGGACCGGTTCTCGTTCGACCGCGCCGAAGGCATGCTGCGCGAAGTACCGTTTGAAAAAGCTGCCGTCACCGAGCCTGTGTTCGAGCAGGAGCCGGTGCCCGAGCCGGAACCGGTGGTCGAAGTGGCCGCGCCGGTCGTGGCCGAAGCGCCTGCACCGGCCGCCCCGGTGGCGATGACCGCGCCGCCGGTCCTGGTCGAAGGCGAGATCGAGGCCGAACTGCTCGAAATCTTCATCATGGAAGCCGAAGAAGTGCTGGCGCTGGTCACCTCGACCCTGCCGGTCCTGAAGGCTGGCCCGACCAACCAGGAAACCATCACCGTCGTACGCCGCGCCTTCCACACCCTCAAGGGCAGTGGACGCATGGTTGGCCTGAACAACTTCGGCGAAGGCGCAGCCTACGTCGAAAAAGTCATGAACCTGTGGTTGTCCGAAGGCCGTGCCGCCACGCCGGACCTGCTGGCGCTGCTGGACTGGGCCGCCGTCGACATGAGTGCCTGGGTCCAGGAACTGGTTGCCACCGGCAGCTCGGCGCGCAGCAGCGAAGCGCTGGTGGCCGCCGCCGCCCGCATGCTGGAAGGCGAAACCTTCTCCATGCAGGCGGTTGCCGTTGTCGAAGCACCGGTCGTCATTGAAGAAGCGCCTGTCGAAGCGCCAGTGCTGGAAGAGCCAGTGCTGGAAGAGCCAGTGCTGGAAGAGCCAGTGCTGGAAGAGCCAGTGCTGGAAGAGCCAGTGCTGGAAGAGCCAGTGCTGGAAGCCGAGCCGGTCGCCGAGGAAGAAATCATCGCGGCGCTGCCGTTCGAAGAGGAAGAGGAACTGCCTCTCCTGGACGAGCCGGTGCTGGTCGAAGAGGAAGCGCCGGTGGTCGCCGAAGCGCCGCCGCCGGTGGAGGTCATCGAGCCGCCGGTCGAAGAAGAGGCCGAGCCGGAAGTCATCGAGATGACCGAACCGGAAGTGGTTGAAGCGCTGGCCGAACCGAGCAACGTCATCGAATTCCCGGGCATTGCGCGCACCGCGCCGCCGGCAGACGACAACACCAAGCGCATCGGCGAACTCGAGATCCCGCTGCCGCTGTATAACATCTATCTCGCCGAAACCGACGAACTGGTACGCCTGCTTGGCCAGGACTTCAGCGAATGGCGTCACGAGCCGCAGCGCCTGGTGACCCCGGAAGCGCTGAAGGCCGCGCATACGCTCGCCGGCACCTCCGCCACCGTTGGTTTCAGCGCGCTGTGCGAAGTGGCGCATGCGCTGGAAATGGCGCTCGATACTCCCGCGCCGGTGCTGCTTGACGCCGAACGGGACCTGCTCGACGAGACCGTCGACGTGGCGCGCGAAATGCTGCAATTCTTCGCCCTCGGCGAACTGTGCCCGGCCGAACCCGGACTGGTGGCGCGCCTGAGCGCCTTGCGCGTGCGCCTGGTCGAACAGGAGTCGGCAAGCTATGTTGGCGCCGACAGTTCGGAGCTCACTTCCGAACCGCTGCCTGAAGAACTGGACAAGCTGTTTATCGATACGCTCGACAGCATCGTCGCTGAAGCGCCGCCGGAAGCAGCGATCCAGGAACCGGAGCCTGAGCCTGAGGTAATCGAAGCGATCGCCGAACCGGAGCCTGAGCCTGAGCCTGAGCCAGTGATTGAAGCGATCGCCGAGCCTGAGCCTGAGCCCGAGCCTGAAATCATCGCGGAAGAAGAGCCGGCGATGCTGGCCGAAGAGGCTTTCGACATTCCCGAGCCGGAACACGCGCCTGCCCCCGAGCCTGAACCTGAACCTGAGCCCGAAGTCATCGCGCTGCCGGAACTGGTGATCGAAGCCGAAGCGGAAGACGAAGAACTCGAACCTGAACTGATTTCCGAGCCGGAGCCGGTACTCGCCTACCAGGCGCCAGTCCAGGCCCCTGCGCCTGCGCCTGCACCGGTGGAAGCCGTCGCCGATGTGCCGTTCGGCGACGACCTCGATGCCGACCTGCTCCCGGTCTTCCTCGAAGAAGCAACCGATCTGCTGCCCGAACTGGGCGATGGCCTGCGCAAGTGGCAGGGCGCACCGTCGAACGTGACGCCGGTCAACGGCATGCTGCGTATCCTGCACACCGTCAAGGGCAGTGCGCGGATGGCAGGCGCCATGCGCCTTGGCCAGCACGTGCACGAGATCGAAACGCAGATCGAGAACATGGTCCACGCCGGAACGTCGACGCCTGCCGCGTTCGACGAACTGATGGCCAACTACGACCATGCGCTGCTGCTGTTCGAACAACTGCAAAACCCGGTCGCTCCGGAAGCTGCGGCCGCCGCAGCGGGCGCCGCGCCTGGCGCTGCCGCACCGGCGACCGTGGACGATGCCCATGCCGCCCAGGCCCGTACACCGCTGGTACGCGTACGTGCCGACATTCTCGATCGCCTGGTCAACCAGGCCGGTGAGGTATCGATCACCCGTTCGAAACTGGAAAACCAGGTATCGACACTGAAGGCATCGCTGCTCGACTTCTCGGAAAACTTGTCGCGTCTTCGCCGCCAGTTGCGCGAAGTCGAGATGCAGGCCGAATCGCAGATCGCGTCGCGCATGTCGATTGCCGGCGAACGCGAATTCGACCCGCTTGAATTCGACCGCTTTACCCGCCTGCAGGAACTGACGCGCGGTATGGCCGAAAGCGTGAACGACGTTGCGTCCTTCCATGAAAGCCTGACGCGTACCGTCGAAGGTGCCACCGACGACCTGACCGTGCAATCGCGACTGACGCGCGACCTGCAGCAGGATCTGATGCGGGTACGGATGGTGCCGTTCGCCAGCCTGTCGGAGCGCCTGTTCCGCGTGGCGCGCCAGACCGCGAAAGAAATCGACAAACGGGTCAACCTGGATATCCGCGGTGGTTCGGTCGAGATTGACCGCTCCGTCCTGGAACAGATGGCGGCGCCATTCGAGCACTTGCTGCGTAACTCGATCGTGCACGGTATCGAAACACGCGAACGCCGTGGCGACAATGGCAAGGCCGACGTGGGCGAACTGCTGGTGCAGGTCAGCCAGCAGGGTAACGAGGTGGTCATCCAGTTCAGCGACGATGGCGCCGGACTTGACCTCGACCGCATCCGCTCGAAGGCGAAACAGAATGGCCTGATTGCCGCCGACGCGCAAGTGTCCGACAGCGAAGCCGCCGACCTGATTTTCGAACCGGGCTTCTCGACCGCCGACTCGCTCACCGAGCTGGCCGGCCGCGGCGTGGGCATGGACGTGGTCCGTTCCGAGGCGCAGGCCCTGGGTGGCCGCGTATCGATTGCGACCACTGCCGGCAAGGGCGCGAAATTCACCATCAACCTGCCGCTGACGCTGGCGGTAACGCAGGTGGTCCTGACCACCAGCGGCACCAAGACCTATGCCCTGCCGTCGATCCTGGTCGAACAGGTATTGCAGATCAAAGAGGGTGTGCTGAACCAGTCCCGCGAGGAAGGCTTCATCACCTTCCAGGGCCAGAAGGTTGCCTTGCACTTCCTGCCGAACCTGCTCGGCGACATGGACGCCCATCCGATGGTGCAGCGTTCCTGTCCTGTGCTGGTGCTGAAAAACGGTACCGACCGGCTGGCGGTGCAGGTCGACGACATCCAGGGCAACCGCGAGGTCGTTATTAAAAACATCGGCCCGCAGCTGTCGCGCATGATCGGCATTGCCGGCGCCACGGTGCTCGGTTCGGGCGAGATCGTGCTGATCCTCAATCCTGTGGCGCTGTCGCACCACCTGGACCTGCATCCGCAGCTCAAGCCGCGCGCAGCAATCGCACTGGCCGCATCCACGGCGGCGCCGGAAGCGACCCGTGCCCGCGACTACGTGGTGATGGTGGTGGACGATTCGCTGACGGTGCGCAAAGTGACCCAGCGCCTGCTGGAACGCGAAGGCTACCAGGTCATGCTGGCCAAGGACGGCGTGGACGCGCTCGAGCACCTGCAGGAAACCGTGCCCGACCTGATGCTGGTCGATATCGAGATGCCGCGCATGGACGGCTTCGACTTGACGCGCAATATCCGCGGCAATGACAGCACCGCCGCTGTACCGATCATCATGATCACGTCGCGTACCGCGGACAAGCACCGCAACTACGCGCTCGACCTGGGGGTGAATGCCTACTTCGGCAAGCCCTTCCAGGAGGACATGCTGCTGGCCGCGATATCGGGCCTGCTCAAGCGAGAGATGCCGGTGTCGGTCTGACCCGACAACGCCCCGTACCAGGAATGGACGGGGCGTTTTTTTATGCCTGTATTTTCACGACAGCGTAGCGCGCCAGCGTTTTCTTGCGCGCTTCGTCGTGCTGCACGATGGGTGGCGGGTAGCCCGCCGTCGCCGGGGGCAGATGGATCTCCTTGTCCGACAGGCCGGCCAGTTGCGGCAGGTAGCGCCGAATGAACTTGCCCTCGGGGTCAAATTTTTCCGATTGCGTGACCGGATTGAAGATCCTGAAGTAGGGCTGCGCATCGCAACCCGACGACGATGCCCACTGCCAGCCGCCATTGTTCGACGCCAGGTCGAAGTCATTGAGCTTGAGCGCGAAGTACGCCTCGCCCCGGCGCCAGTCGATGCCCAGGTCCTTGACCAGGAAACTGGCGGTGACCATGCGCAGGCGGTTGTGCATGTAGCCGGTCTGGTTCAGCTGCAGCATGGCTGCGTCCACCAGCGGATAGCCGGTGCGCCCTTCGCACCATGCGGCAAACAGGGCGTCCGCATCCGGTCCCGTTTCAAATTCGATGGCGTCATAGGCCGGCTTGAAGGCGCGTTCCGTAACGTGCGGATGATGGAACAGGATCATGGCGTAGAACTCGCGCCAGATCAGTTCCGACAGCCACACCGGTGCGCCTTCGCCGCCGGCGCCGTTGGCGATGATGCTGTTCACGGTGCGCACCAGGTGGCGGATCGACAGGGTGCCGAAGCGCAGGTGGACCGACAGGTAGGACGGCCCCTTGACGGCCGGGTAGTTGCGCGCCTCGCCGTAGGCCGCGATGCGCCCGATGAAATCCTCGAACAGCGCGCTGGCGCCCGACATCCCGGCCGGTACCGGGCAGTCGGCCGCGTCAAAGCCGATATCGGCAAGCGCCGGCAAGCTCGATGCGCTCGGGGCAGGGGCCAGCGCCGCGGCATGCGCTTCGACGGGCCAGGGATCCAGGCACGCGGGTTCGGCGGCCAGGCGCTTGAGCCAGGCATTCTTGTACGGGGTGAACACGGAGAAGGCTTGCGCCGCCAGGGTCAGCACCTCGCTCTTCTCGAAGATGACCTGGTCCTTGAAGCTGTGGAAGCTGCGCCCGGCGGCGGCCAGCGCGTCGGCCACGGCCCGGTCGCGGGCAATCGCCTGCGGTTCATAGTCGCCATTGGTCAATACGGCGTCGACCCCCAGTTCGGCCGCCAGCGCCGGAATGGCCGCGCGCGCGCTGGCATGGCGCACGATCAGGTAGCCGCCTAGCTGGCGCAGTTCCTGGTCGAGCTCGGCAATGCTGGCATGGATGAACTGGACCCGGCGGTCGGCACGGGGCAGGGCGTCCAGGATGTCGCTATCGTAAATGAATGCGCAATAGACGACATTGGACGACGTTAGCGCATGATGCAGGGCGGCGTGGTCAAAAACGCGCAAGTCGCGCCGGAACCACAGGAGAGTCTTGCTCATTTTCATTGTTGTGCGTACGGTCAAGATACGGTCAGTTTTTCATGACTACGATCGTTACAGGCTGCGCCCGGATGGCGCTTGACGATGGTGGGCGCCGCAAATCAGTGTAAACTATCGAAAAGTCCATATTTGTAGCCGGGATACTAGCAGCAAACCTCACAGAGCGAGCAAGAGAGAGTGACGCGTATGAAGAAAGCCAAAATCAGCAAAGCTCCGCCCATGCCCGGCCTGGCGCACGACGCCTCGGGGTTCGCGCAGGGCTTCGCTTCGTCGTCCGCCACCACGCTCAACCTTGCCAACCACTTCCTGATCGCCATGCCGTCGATGCAGGACCCGATTTTCGGCGGGACCGTCGTGTACATCTGCGAACACAACGACAAGGGCGTGCTGGGGGTGGTCATCAACAAGCCCACCGACATGACCATGGAAATCCTGTTCGAGCGCATCGAGCTGAAACTGGCCGACGGCCTGCACAGCGAAGTGGTTAACGAGCCCATCATGTTCGGCGGTCCGGTCCAGGACGACCGCGGCTTCGTGCTGCATTCGCCCGGCGCGCGCTATTCGTCGTCGCTTACCGTCACCGACGAAGTGGCCTTCACCACCTCGATCGACGTGCTCGAAGCGGTGGCCAACGGCGAAGGGCCGCAGCGCCTGCTGGTATCGATCGGCTATGCCGGCTGGAGCCCGGGCCAGCTCGAGGACGAGATCGGCCGCAACGGCTGGCTCACCGTCGGCGCCGACGCCCATGTCCTGTTCGACCTTCCCATCGAAGAACGCTACAACGCGGCCATCAAGCTGCTCGGTATCGACCCCATGATGCTCGCGTCCGAGGCCGGCCATGCGTAATGGTTGCGCCTGTGGTTGACATTGTTTTCGGATTCGACTTCGGCATCAAGCGCATCGGCATCGCCATGGGGAATACCCTGACGGGCCAGGCGCAGCCGCTGGCCGTGGTCAAGGCGATCGACAATGCGGCACGTTTCAAGCAGATCGGCGACCTGATCGCGGAGTGGAGCCCCGCCTGCCTGGTGGTGGGCGAGCCGCTCCATCCCGACGGCGCCGAACACGAGATGACCCTGCGCTGCCGGCGATTCGCGAACCAGCTGCACGGCCGCTTTTCGCTGCCGGTGCACCTGGTCGACGAGCGCTATTCGTCGGCGGTCATCCAGGCCAAGCGCGGCGAGGTGATCGACGCGAAAGCGGCTGCCATAATTTTGCAACAATACTTTGACGACCATGCCAACTTCAACTAACGACTTCGACGCCGAAGCACTGTACCGGGAGCTGCTGGCCCAGGTACGCGCCGGCCTGCAGGGTGTGCAGGATGCCGCCATCGTGGGCATTCATTCGGGCGGCGCCTGGCTGGCCGAACGGCTGGCCGCCGACCTGGGAATGAGCCAGCGCTACGGCTCCATCGACGTCTCCTTCTATCGCGACGACTATGCCCGCAAGGGCCTGCATCCGGACGTGAAGCCGACCAATATCGGCTTTAACGTCGACCGCGCCACCATCGTGCTGGTCGACGACGTGCTGTTCACCGGCCGCACCACGCGCGCGGCGATCAACGTGCTGTTCGACTTCGGCCGGCCGGCACGCATCATGCTGGCGGCGCTGGCCGACCGCGGCGGGCGCGAGCTGCCCGTGGCGGCCGATTTCGTGGCCATCAAGGTCACGCTGGAACAGGATCAGTCGCTGGCCCTGGCCCGCGCTGCAGACGGCACATTCACGCTCACAATAGAAAAAGACCATGCTTAATCCGCAACTGAATAAAAATGGCGAACTGCAGCACCTGCTCTCGATCGAGGGCCTGCCCAAGTCCATCGTCAACCATATCCTCGATACGGCATCGAGCTTCGTGGGCATCTCCGACCGCGAAGTGAAGAAGGTTCCGCTCATGCGCGGCAAGAGCGTGTTCAACCTGTTCTTCGAAAACTCCACCCGTACCCGCACCACCTTCGAGATCGCGTCCAAGCGCCTGTCGGCCGACGTCATCAACCTGAACATCCAGGCCTCGTCGGCCAGCAAGGGCGAGTCGCTGCTCGACACCATCGACAACCTGTCGGCCATGCATGCCGACATGTTCGTGGTGCGCCACGCGCAATCGGGCGCGCCCTACCTGATCGCCAAGCACCTGATCGACACGAAGCAGAGCCATGTCCACGTGGTCAACGCGGGCGACGGCCGCCACGCGCACCCGACCCAGGGCCTGCTCGACATGTACACCATCCGCCACTACAAGAAGGACTTCACCAACCTGACCGTGGCCATCGTGGGCGACATCCTGCACAGCCGCGTGGCGCGTTCGGATATCCACGCCCTGACCACGCTGGGCGTGCCGGAAGTGCGCGCCATCGGCCCGCACACGTTGCTGCCGGGCGGACTGGAACAGATGGGCGTGCGCGTGTTCACCAATATGGACGAAGGCTTGAAGGGCGTCGACGTGATCATCATGCTGCGCCTGCAGAACGAACGCATGAGCGGCGCGCTGCTGCCGTCGGCCCAGGAATACTTCAAGAGCTATGGCCTCACGCCCGAACGCCTGGCGCTGGCCAAGCCGGACGCGATCGTCATGCATCCCGGGCCGATGAACCGGGGCGTGGAAATCGACTCGGCCGTGGCCGACGGCGCGCAGGCCGTGATCCTGCCGCAGGTAACTTTCGGGATCGCCGTACGCATGGCGGTGATGAGCATTTTGGCAGGAACGCAGGGATGAGCGCAGCGATGAATCTCCATATCAAGAACGGGCGCGTGATCGACCCGGCGAACGGCATCGACGCGGTGCAGGACCTGTTTGTGGTCGACGGCAAGGTTGCGGCCCTGGGCAAGGCACCGGCCGGTTTTGCGGCCGATACCACGCTCGACGCGACCGGCCTGGTGGTCGCTCCCGGCCTGGTGGACCTGTCGGCCCGCCTGCGCGAGCCCGGCTACGAATACAAGGCCACGCTCAAGTCCGAAATGCAGGCTGCCATGCAGGGCGGCGTGACCACCCTGGTGTGCCCGCCCGACACCGATCCCGTGCTCGACGAGCCGGGCCTGGTCGAAATGCTCAAGCACCGCGCCAGCAAGTTGAACCAGGCGCACGTGCATCCGCTGGGCGCGCTGACCATGGGCCTGAAGGGCGAAGCGCTGACCGAAATGGCCGAACTGACGGAAGCGGGCTGCATCGGTTTCTCGCAGGCCGAAGTGCCGATCGAGGACACCAATGTGCTGCTGCGCGCGCTGCAGTACGCCAAAACCTTCGGCTACACCGTCTGGGTGCGGCCGCAGGATGCGCACATCGGCAAGGGCGGCATCGCGCACGCCGGTCCGCTCGCCTCGCGCCTGGGACTGTCCGGCGTGCCGGTCATGTCCGAAACCATCGCGCTGCACACGCTGTTCGAACTGGTGCGCGCCACGGGCGCCAAGGTGCACCTGTGCCGCATGTCGTCTGCGGCCGGCCTGGAACTGGTGCGCGCCGCCAAGAAGGAAGGCTTGCCGGTCACCTGCGACGTCGGCGTGCACCATGTGCACATGACGGACGCCGACATCGGCTTCTTCGATTCGAACGCGCGCGTGACGCCGCCGTTCCGCAGCCAGCGCGACCGCGATGCCATTTGCGCCGGCCTGCAGGACGGCACCATCGACGCCATCTGCTCGGACCACACGCCGGTCGACGACGATGAAAAGCTGCTGCCCTTCGGCGAAGCCTCGCCCGGCGCCACCGGCCTCGAACTGCTGCTGGCGCTGACCCTGAAGTGGGGCGGCGAACAGCTGCCGCTGGCCATTGCCAAGGTCACGTCCGATGCCGCGCGGGTTGCCGGCGTGCCCGCGGGACGCCTGGGGGTGGGCGCTGCCGCCGACATCGTGGTGTTCGATCCTGCGGCGCGCTGGGTGGTCGAACCGTCGGCGCTGGCCAGCCAGGGCAAGCACTCGCCATTCCTGGGATATGAGCTGGCCGGTCAGGTGAAGGCGACCATTGTCGCCGGCCGCATCGCCTTCCAGCGTTGAAACTGGCCTTCCGCCTGTCGCGCGTCTTCCTCCACCTGTTCGCGGGGCTGTTTACCTGCGCGCTGGTTTTTCCCTGGATAGGCTCGGCACGGCGCGACCGCTTCGTGGCGCGATACTCGCGCCAGCTGCTCGGCATCTGCGGCGTCAGCTTCGCCCATGCGCGCGGCGCGCCCGCCCTGGCCCATGCCATGATCGTGGCCAACCATGTGTCCTGGCTCGACATCTTCGTCATCAATGCCATGCATCCCAGCCGCTTCGTGGCCAAGTCCGAAATCCGTGAATGGCCCGTGCTTGGCTGGCTGGTCGACAAGGCGGGCACGGTGTTCATCGCTCGCGGCAACCGGCGCGAACTGCGCCATATCTTCAAGGGCATGGTGGCGGCGCTGCAGCGCGGCGAGCGCGTGGCCTTTTTCCCGGAAGGGACCACGGCCCCCCAGGGCACGGTGCTGCCCTTTCATTCGAACCTGTTCGAGGCGGCGGTCGATGCGAAGGTGCCCATCCAGCCTTACGCGGTGCGCTACTTCGACCGCAACGGCGCGCTGCACCCGGCCGTGGACTTCATCGGCGACATGACCTTCGCCGCCAGCATGGTCGCCATCCTGAAGGCCGACTTCATCCGCGCCGAACTGACCTGCCTGGCGCCGATCGAAGGCACGCACCGGCGCGAACTGGCCGCCGCGGCGCACGACGCCATCGCCACCGCCCTGGGACGCTAGCCGGCAGGCTTCTTCCTGCCCGGCTGCTGGTATGCGGGGCAGTCGACCTGCAGCAGCGAATGGTCGTCCAGGCATACCGCCGTCAGTTTTCCACCCCACACGCAGCCGCTGTCCAGGCCCAGCACATTCGGGCGCATCAGCAAGCCCAGCGCCGACCAGTGTCCGAACACGATGGGCGTGCCGGCGCTTTGCCGGCCGGGCACGTCGAACCAGGGCATCAGGTTCGAGCCCGCAGGCGCGGTGGCGCTTTCCTTTTCCTTGAAGTCCATCACGCCGTCCGCCGTGCACAGGCGCATGCGGGTCATGGCGTTGACGATGCAGCGCAGGCGCGCGATGCCGGTCAGCGCGTCGTCCCAGCGGTCCGGCTCATTGCCGTACATCTGCGCCAGGAAATCCGCGCAGCCGGGGCCGCGCAGGACATCCTGCACCTCGCCGGCCAGCAGCAAGGCTTGCGCCGCGCTCCATTGAGGCAGCACGCCGGCGTGCACCAGCAGGTGGCCACAGGCCATCAGCGCCAGCGGGCGGCGCCGCAGCCAGTCCATCAGCGCGTCGCGGTCGGGCGCGGCCAGGATCTCGTCCAGGGTGTCCGAGCGCGACGCCGCCTGCGCGCCGGCCGCCACGGCCAGCAGGTGCAGGTCGTGGTTGCCGAGCAGGGCGTCGATGCGTCCGCCGCTGGCCTGTTCAAGTTCCGCCACGCGGCGCAGGGCCGCCAGCGATGCGGGACCGCGGTTGATCAGGTCGCCCACGAAGAGGATGCGCGTCTCGCCTTCGGCGTCGTCGGCAATCCGGTTGAGCAGGACTTGCGCCTCGTGGGCGCAGCCCTGCAAGTCGCCGATGGCGTATGTTTTCATGCGTGGACCGATTAATTTACGAGTAAGGTGCAGTTTCACATAGAATTGTGACTGAACTCCACAAACAGGCAGGATGCGCAATGATTTTTGTGACTGGTGGCGCCGGCTTCATTGGCGCGAACTTCGTGCTGGACTGGCTGGCGGCGTCGGGCGAGCCGGTCGTCAACCTCGACAAGCTTACCTACGCGGGCAACCTGAACAACCTGGTGTCGCTGCACGGCGACCGCCGCCATGTGTTTGTGCACGGCGACATTGGCGACCGCGACCTGCTGGTCGGCCTGTTTGCCACCCATCGGCCGCGCGCCATCGTACACTTCGCGGCCGAAAGCCATGTCGACCGTTCCATCCTCGGGCCGGGCGAATTCATCAGCACCAATATCAACGGCACCTTCACGCTGCTCGAAGCGGCGCGCAGCTACTGGACCGGCATGGACGCGGCAGGGAAGGCGGCCTTCCGCTTCCTGCATGTCTCCACCGATGAAGTCTACGGTTCGCTCGGCCCGCACGACCCGCCGTTTACCGAAACCACGCCCTACGCGCCCAATTCGCCGTATTCGGCATCGAAAGCGGCGTCCGACCACCTGGTGCGCGCCTACCACCACACCTACGGCATGCCGACCCTGACCACCAATTGCTCGAACAATTATGGTCCCTACCATTTTCCGGAAAAGCTGATCCCGCTGATCATCGCCAATGCGCTGGCCGGCAAGCCGCTGCCGATCTACGGCGACGGCATGCAGGTGCGCGACTGGCTGTACGTGGGCGACCATTGCGCCGCCATCCGGCGGGTGCTGGAAGGCGGGCGCCCGGGCGAGGTGTATAACGTGGGCGGCTGGAATGAAATGGCCAATCTCGAGGTCGTGCACACCCTGTGCGACATGCTCGACCGCGCCGCGCCCAAGGACGCCAGCTACCGCGACCAGATCAGCTTCGTCACCGACCGTCCCGGCCACGACCGGCGCTATGCGATCGATGCAGGCAAGCTGGAACGCGAACTGGGCTGGAAACCGGCCGAGACCTTCGCCAGCGGCATCGAGAAGACGGTGCAATGGTATCTGGCCAACCAGGCCTGGGTGGCCGACGTCCAGTCCGGCGCCTATATGAGCTGGGTCAAACAGAATTATGCCAACCGGGAGTCGCAGCAATGATCAAACCAATGGAACGCAAGGGCATCATCCTGGCGGGCGGCTCCGGCACGCGGCTGTATCCGATCACCATGAGCATTTCCAAGCAGTTGCTGCCGATTTATGACAAACCCATGATTTATTATCCCCTCACCACGCTCATGCTGGCGGGGATACGCGACATCCTGATTATTTCCACGCCGCAGGATACGCCCCGCTTTCGCGAGCTGCTCGGCGACGGCGCGCAATGGGGCATCAGGCTCACCTATGCGGTGCAGCCCTCGCCGGACGGGCTGGCGCAAGCCTTTATCATCGGCCGCGATTTCGTCGGGGATAATCCTTCGGCGCTGATATTGGGAGACAATATTTACTACGGTCATGGGCTTGACCAGAAATTGAACATGGCAAATAGCCGTACCGAAGGCGCCACGGTATTCGCCTATCACGTGCTCGATCCGGAACGCTATGGCGTGGTGGAATTCGACCAGGACCAGCATGCGGTTTCGATCGAGGAAAAGCCGCTCCAGCCCAAATCGAATTATGCGGTGACCGGACTGTATTTCTATGACACCCGGGTGTGCGATATCGCCGCCGCGATCAAGCCGTCGGCGCGCGGGGAACTGGAAATTACCGATGTCAATCGCGCCTATATGGAATTAGGCGAACTGAACGTTGAAGTCCTGGGGCGCGGCATGGCCTGGCTCGATACCGGCACCCATGAATCCCTGCTCGATGCATCGCAATTCATCGCCACGATTGAAAAACGGCAAGGTTTGAAAGTCGCCGTGCCCGAGGAAATTGCCTACCGCAAGGGTTATATCGATGCCGCCGCTTTGGAAAAACTGGCGGCGCCGCTCAAAAAGAATGGTTACGGCCAATATTTGCTGCAAGTTTTACAGGATAAGGTTTTCTGATGAAAGTCACGCCCACCGCGATTCCCGAAGTGCTGGTGTTCGAACCCCAGGTGTTCGGCGACGACCGCGGATTCTTCTTTGAAAGTTTTAACGCCCGCACTTTCGAGCAACTGGCCGGGGTGCCGGCCCATTTCGTGCAGGATAACCATTCCAAGTCGGCCCGCAATGTGCTGCGCGGCCTGCATTACCAGATCCGCCAGCCCCAGGGCAAGCTGGTGCGGGTGGTGGCCGGGGCCATTTTCGACGTGGTGGTCGACATGCGCCGCGCTTCGCCCTTTTTCGGGCGCTGGGTAGGGGTGGAACTGTCGGCCGAGAACCGGCGCCAGATCTGGGTGCCGCCCGGTTTCGCGCATGGCTTCGTGGTCACCAGCGACACGGCCGAATGCCTGTACAAGACCACCGATTACTGGGCGCCCGAACACGAACGTTCCATCCTGTGGAACGACCCGGCCCTGGGCATAGACTGGCCGCTCACCGGCGCGCCCATGCTCTCGAGCAAGGATAGCCAGGGCAAGCTGCTGGCCGACGCCGAGACTTTCCCATGAAAATACTGCTGACCGGCTCGTCGGGCCAGGTGGGCCATGAACTCGAACGCAGCCTGCAGGGGCTGGGCGAGGTGGTGGCGCTGGACCGTCGCCGCATGGACCTGTCCGACCTGGACCAGGTGCGCGACGTGGTGCGCACCCTGCGGCCGGGCCTGATCGTCAACCCGGCCGCCTACACGGCGGTCGACCGGGCCGAGTCCGAACCGGACCTGGCGCGGCGCATCAATGCCGACGCGCCCGGCGTCATGGCCATCGAAGCGCACAGGCTGGGCGCGGCCATGGTGCATTATTCGACCGATTACGTGTTCGACGGCGCCAAGGCCGGCCCCTATGTGGAAACCGATCCGACCGGGCCGCTCAATGTGTATGGCAGCAGCAAGCTGGCCGGGGAGCAAGCCATTGCCGCCTCCGGCGTGCGCCACCTGATCCTGCGCACCAGCTGGGTGTACGGCATGCGCGGCAAAAATTTCCTGCTGACGATGATGCGCCTGTCGCGCGAACGCGAGGAACTGCGCGTCGTCGGCGACCAGCACGGCGCGCCCACCTGGAGCCGCACCATTGCCGACACCACGGCCCTGATCCTGGCCCAGGCCAGGTGCCGGGGCGAAGGCTGGTGGGAAGAGAACAGCGGCGTCTACCATCTCACTGCCCAGGGGCGGACCAGCTGGTGCGGCTTTACCGAGGCCATCGTGGCCGCCACGGGCGCCAGCTGCAGCGTCACGCCGATCGCCAGCGCCGATTACCCGGTGGCGGCCACCCGGCCCGCCAATTCCGTCCTGTGCTCGGACAAGCTGGTGCAGCGCTTTTGCAGGCTTCCTGCCTGGAATGAGGCATTGTCGCTCTGCATACAATCGGAGTGAGGTATTTACAGGCAGAAGCCTTAAGGAAGTGACGGCGTTTCAAGTACAATCACGCCTACCCTTACTTTACTCAGCCATTGCGACTTCCACCCGGCCGGGGCACGAGCCTGCCCGTGAATCAGCAAACTAAGAATAATAATGTTTTCATTCCTCGTGAGCTTCGTCGCATCTTCCCTGCTGACCTTGTTGGTCATCAAGCAGGCCAGGCTCCACGGCCCGGCGCTCGATGTCGATTTTTTCAGCGTCCAGAAAGTCCATACGCATGCGGTAGCCCGGATCGGCGGCTTGCCGATTTTCATGGCCATGGTGATCAGCGCCGGCATTTCGATCTGGCGCGTGCCGGCCATGGCCAATTGGCTGCTGGGCTTGATGCTGTGTTCCTCGATCGCCTTCGTCGGCGGCATCATCGAAGACTATACCGGCAATGTCAGCGCCATCCGGCGCCTGCTGCTGACCATGGCCGCGGCCCTGCTCGGTTATTTCCTGGTCGATGCCAAACTGGGCCGGATCGATTTCCCCATGGGAACCTGGTGGATACTCTCGGTGTGGGTCGCCTTGCCCCTGACGATACTGGCGGTGGCCGGTATCGCCAATGCCATCAATATCATCGACGGTTTCAATGGCCTGGCCAGCGTGGTCACCATCTGCATGCTCATTTCGCTCGGCTATGTGGCCTGGCAGGTCGGCGATGTATTCGTGCTGGTGGCGGCGCTGATGGTGGCGGGCGCCACCGCAGGCTTCCTTATCTGGAATTATCCGGTCGGCCTGATATTCCTCGGCGATGGCGGCGCGTATTTTATCGGTTTCATGCTGGGCGAGCTGACATTGCTTCTGGTTATGCGTAATCCCCAGGTGTCAACATGGTATGCCGCACTGCTCCTGATTTATCCGGCGTTTGAAACTTTATTCTCCGCTTATCGTCGAATGTTTCTGCGCGGTAAATCCCCGACGATGCCGGACGGAATACATCTGCATAGCCTGATTTTCCGGCGCATTGTGCAATGGGCGGTGGGCCGGAAAGAAGCGCGCGCCCTGATGCGCCGCAATTCCCGTACCTCGCCGTATCTGTGGATGTTTTCCCTGATGGCGGTTATTCCGGCCACGGTGTTCTGGAAAAATACATCGGTATTGATATTTTTCTGTTTATTGTTTATCGTCAGCTATGTATGGCTGTATGCGCGTATCGTTCGATTTAAGTCACCGCGCTGGCTCATTCTGCGCAAGAAGGACTAGCAATAATACGCGGTTGTAGTATATTGCGACAATTGGTGAGATTTCACTTATTGATAAACCCTCTCTTAAGGAATAATGATGGATCTGTCTAATATGTCGGTCGGCGATTTGCGTAACCTGCAGGATCAAATCAAGCAGGAAATGAAAAAACGCGAGCACCAGGAAGTGGCGAAAGCGCGCGAGCAGATCCTGGCCATCGCCCAGAGCGTCGGCGTGCCGCTGAAAGACCTGATCGGCACCGGCATCCGTGCCAAGACGGGCACCGTGGCTGTCCGTTATCGCCATCCTGACAACGCATCGCAACAATGGACCGGCCGCGGCCGCCAGCCGAAATGGGTCAAGGAATGGGTCGACGGCGGCAAATCGATCGACAAGCTGCGCGTATAAGCGGCACGCATCCGCTGCAAGCCATGCAGTAGCGGCAAGATCCGCGGGCCGCAATTCACAACAGCCCCGCTTGCCGCTACAATATCACCCTGTTTTGCCCTGTCCTTTCCCCCTTTCCCCCGCGGTTTTTCTAAGGTACCTACCGATGCTTCCTGTCTCCCCTACCATTTTCAAGGCCTACGATATTCGCGGCATCATCGGCAAGACGCTCGACGCGAGCGTGGCGTTCAAGATCGGCCAGGCCTTCGGCAGGGCGGCGCTGGCCAAGGGAGAAAAGACGGTGGTGATCGGCCGTGACGGCCGCCTGTCGGGACCGGAACTGGCCGCCGCGCTGGCCGAAGGCCTGCAGGCCGCCGGCGCCGACGTCATCGACCTGGGCGTGGTCGCCACCCCGATGGTCTATTACGGCACCCATGTGCTGGGGGCCGCGTCGGGCATCATGGTCACGGGCAGCCACAACCCGCCGGACTACAACGGCTTCAAGATGGTGCTGGCCGGCGAAGCGATTCACGGCGAGACCATCACGGCCCTGTACCGCAGCATCGTCGACCATGACGGGTCGGGCGCCGCCGCACCTGGCTCTTACCGCACCCACGATATCCGCGCTGCCTACCTCGAACGCATCATCGGCGACGTGAAGATGGCGCGCCCGATGAAAATCGCGGTCGACTGCGGCAACGGCGTGGCCGGCGCCTTCGCCGGCGACCTGTATCGCGGCATGGGCCTGGACGTCATCGAACTGTTCTGCGACGTCGACGGCACCTTCCCGAACCACCATCCGGACCCGGCCCACCCGGAAAACCTGCAGGACCTGATCCGCTGCCTGCAGGAGACCGACGCCGAAATCGGCATCGCCTTCGACGGCGACGGCGACCGCCTGGGCGTGGTCACCAAGGATGGCCAGATCATCTATCCCGACCGCCAGATGATGCTGTTCGCGGCCGACGTCCTGGCGCGCAATCCGGGCGCCGAAATCCTGTACGACGTCAAATGCACGCGCCACCTGGCGCCCTGGATCAGCAAGCATGGCGGCCGTCCGCTGATGTGGAAAACCGGGCATTCGCTGGTCAAGGCCAAGCTGCGCGAAACGGGCGCCCCGCTGGGCGGCGAAATGAGCGGCCATATCTTCTTCAAGGACCGCTGGTACGGCTTCGACGACGGCCTGTATTCGGGCGCGCGCCTGCTCGAGTTGCTCACCAAAGTGGAAGACCCTTCGGCCCTGATGAACGCGCTGCCCATGTCCGACAGCACGCCCGAACTGCACCTGCACCTGAAGGAAGGTGAAAACGTGGCGCTGATCGATCACCTGCGCGCCAATGCCAGCTTCCCGGGATCGGAGCGCATCATCGACATCGATGGCCTGCGCGTGGAATACCCGGACGGCTTCGGCCTGGCCCGCTCGTCGAACACCACCCCGGTGGTGGTGATGCGCTTCGAGGCCGAAACACCGGCCGCGCTGGCCCGTATCCAGGGCGAATTCCGGCGCGTGATCACGGCCGCCAAGGCCGACGCGGACCTGCCGTTCTGATGAACATCCTGCTGGTGCGCGTCTCGTCGCTGGGCGACGTGCTGCACAACCTGCCGATGGTGGCCGACCTGCTGCGCCACCATCCCGACGCCAATATCGACTGGGTGGTGGAGGAGGGCTACGTCAGCCTGGTGCGCCTCAATCCCCATGTGCGCAAGATCATCCCGTGGGGGCTGCGCCGCTGGCGCAAGAGCCTGGGCAAGAAGGAAACGCGCGCCGAGATCAGGGCGTTTTTCCGCACCCTGCGCGAACAGGAATACGACTACGTGTTCGACACCCAGGGTTTGCTCAAGACCGGCATCATCATGGGCGCCGCGCGCGGCAGGCACAAGGTCGGCCTGGCCAACGGCAGCGAAGGCTCCGGCTACGAAGGCATTTCGCGCCTGTTCCACAACCGCAGCATCGCACTCGATCCGCGCACCCATGCGGTAGCGCGCGGGCGCATGGTGGCCGCGGCCGCCCTGGGCTACAGCGCCGCCAGTGCGCCCGATTTCGGCCTGCCCGGCCCGGACACGGCCAACCGGCCCGACTGGATGCCCATCGTCGACTACGCCGTCTTCTTCCACGGCACCGCGCGCGACGCCAAGAAGTGGGCGCCGGAAAACTGGATCGCCACCGGGCGCGCGCTCGCGCCCATGCCGGTGCTGCTGGCCTGGGGTTCGCCGTCCGAAAAACTGGAAGCTGAACACCTGGCCGCCAGCCTGCCCAACGCGCGCGTGCTGCCCAAGCTGTCGATGGACGCGGCCGTGACGCTGGCGCGCAATGCGGCGCTGGCGATCGGGGTCGACACGGGCCTGACCCACATCGCGGCCGCCTTCCTGCGCCCGACCGTGGAGATCTACGCCGATTCGCCCAAATGGAAAACCGAAGGCAACTGGTCGCCCCGCATCATCAACCTGGGCGACAAGGGATCGCCGCCATCGGTGGACGAGGTGCTGGCCGCCGTGCGCAGGCTGCTGCCCTGATGCGCGCCATTTACACGCTGATGTGGTGCCTGGCCATGCCGCTGGTGCTGGCCCGCCTGTGGTGGCGCGGCCGCAAGGAACCGGGCTACCGCCAGCACCTGGGCGAGCGCCTGGGCTGGTACGGCCCGCGCGGCGCCACTGGCCACACCGGCCACACGCTGTGGGTGCACGCCGTGTCGGTGGGCGAAACCCGCGCCGCCGAACCGCTGGTCGACGCCTTGCTGGAGGCCTACCCGGACAGCCGCATCGTGCTGACCCACATGACCCCGACCGGGCGCGCCACCGGCCGCGCGCTGTTCGCCAGGCATGGCGAGCGCCTCGTGCAATCCTACCTGCCCTACGACATTCCCTGGATGATCAAGCGCTTCATCGGCCACTTCCAGCCGCGCCTGTGCATCCTGATGGAGACCGAAGTGTGGCCCAACCTGATTGCCGCCTGCGGCAGCGCGGTGCCGGTGGCGCTGGTCAATGCCCGCCTGTCGGAGCGTTCGCTGCGGCGCGGGCGCCGTTTCGGCGCCCTGATGCGCGACGCCGCGCACAGCATCACCCTGGTGGCGGCCCAGACCGAGGCCGACGCCGAACGCATCGTGTCGCTGGGCGCGCCCAGGGTCGAGATCACCGGCAGCATCAAGTTCGACGTCGTGGTGCCCGACGCGGCCCTCGAGACCGGCGCCTGGCTGCGCACGCAGATGGGCAGCCGCCCGGTGCTGCTGTGCGCCAGCACCCGCGACGGCGAAGAAGCCATGATCCTCGACGCCTGGCTGCGCAAGCCGGCGTCGCTCGACAAGGCGCTGCTGGTGATCGTGCCGCGCCATCCGCAGCGCTTCGACGACGTGGTGGCGCTGGCCGCGGCGCGCGGCCTGTCGGTGGCGCGCCGCTCGGCGCTCGCCGGCGCCGCCCTGGACGCGCAGGTGGTGGTGGGCGACTCGATGGGCGAAATGTTCGCTTATTACGCGGCCTGCGACGCCGCCTTCATCGGCGGCAGCCTGCTGCCCCTGGGCGGACAGAACCTGATCGAAGCCTGTGCACTGGGAAAACCGGTGCTGATCGGCCCGCACACCTTCAATTTCGCGCTGGTGACCGAGGACGCGATCGCGTCCGGCGGGGCGCTATGCGTTGCGGATGCGACCGGGTTGGTTAATCAGGCCGCGCAACTGCTTGTGAATCGCGAGGCGCGCGACGCCATGGGGGCCCGCGCCAGCAAATTTGCCAATCACCATCGCGGCGCGACCGCGCGCACAGTTGGTTTGCTGCGACACTTAATTGTCTGACGGCTGGTACCATGACTCCACAATAAAAAACGGGGAGCGTCATGACAAGGTCGAATTACAGCAAGCACGGGGACCAGGGCCCCATGCGGCGCGAAAGCGCCGGCGGCCCCGCCGGCCGCACGGCGGGCGCCGGCAGCGTGGCGGCCACGGCGCAGGACCAGCTCAGCTTCTCGGTACGCTACACCTTGCTCGAATACACCAGCTTCATGTGGCAGCATGCCGGCTTTCTCATCCGCCGGCGCCGCATCGGCCGCTTCGCCACCTGGTGGATGCTGTGCAAAAGCACCACGGCCGCGGCCCTGCATTTCGTGCTCCAGGGGCGCGGGCGCCACGTGTACGACTTCACCATCGACGCCCACGGCATCATCCGCAGCAGCGGCACCGGGGTGACCCTGGTGCCCTGGGGCGACGTCAGCGCCATCCGGCGCTATTCCTGCGGCTACATGCTGGTGCTGGCGCGCGGAACCCTGCCCATCCCCTTCCGCTGCCTGTCGGCCAGCCAGGCCGGCGCCATGGACTGCTTCGCGGTCGCGGTCAGGGCGGCTAGGTAAACAGCACCGGCAGTTCCTGCGAACGCTTGCGCAGGGCTGTCTTGGCGCCGTCGTAATCCGGATACACCGATTCCACCTGGGCCCAGAAGGCCGGGCTGTGGTTCATTTCCAGCAGGTGCGCCAGTTCGTGCGCCACCACGTAGTCGATCAGCGGCAGGGCGAAATGGATCAGGCGCCAGTTCAGGCGGATATGCCCGTCCACCGTGCATGAACCCCAGCGCGTGCCCGCCGAGGACAGCGTCAGCGAGGTGTAAGTCACGCCCAGGCGCGCCGCATACAGGTCCAGCCGTTCCGCAAACACCCGCTTTGCCTCTTCCTGGAACCACAGGCGCACGCGCTCCTGCAGCTGCCATTCTTCCAGGCCGGGGACCACGCCCACGGCCAGTTCGCGCAGCACCGGGTCGAAGCGGCAGTGGCTGCGCGCGGCGCCCTGCAGGCGCAGCGTGATGTCGCCGCCCATGAACGGCAGTTCGGCGCCGTCCACCCATTCGATGGGCGGCTTTTCCTGGCGCATGGCGCGCCGTTCGCCCCGTTCGAGCAGCTTGGCGATGATCCAGCGCTGCTTGGCGCGGATGGCGTTGTCGATTTCGGCCAGGGTGATGCGCCGGGGCGCGGTCACGCGCAGGCCGTCGTCGTCGATCATGAAGCCGATCGAGCGGCGCGCCGAGCGGCGCAATTCGAATTCGAGGCAATGGGGGCCAAGCTGGATGCGGCGCAGCGGCGGGCCATCGGGCGCGCGCGGCGGGGTAGGCAGGACGACTTTCGGCGCCGGGGGCGGCGCCTTGAACAGCGGCTGCGGAGGAGTCGACGGTTTCGCGGCCGGTTCCAGCGCCGCGAAGAAATCCTGTGCGAATAGTTCGAGTTGCGAGTCGTTGATTTTCGGCGAGGTCAAGTTCTGCTGCGGCGTCGACGCCCGGATCAGGGCGCCGATCTCGCTCAGCCAGCGCTGTAGACGTGGGGCGAAATGACGCGCATTTCTGATTCTATCCAATTTTCTACCTCATGCATCATGCTGTCGGGAGTATGGCCATCCGGCGAGATCGGCTTGCCGATCGAGACCGTGATCACCCCGGGACGTTTCAGGAAGGACTTCTTGGGCCAGCATTCACCTGAATTATGCGCGATCGGTATGACAACCGTGTTGGTTTCTATCGCGAGCCGTGTTCCGCCGCTTTTATATTTGCCAGCCTGTCCCACCGGGATGCGCGTCCCTTCAGGGAACATGATAATCCATTGTCCGTCCGCGAGGCGGCGTTTGCCATGTGCCACCACATGTTTGAAGGCGTTTTTTCCCTGGCTGCGGTCGATCGGTATCATGCGCAGCATCGCCATGGCCCATCCGAAGAATGGTATATACAGAATCTCTTTCTTGAACACGTAGACCAGCGGGCGCGTCATGTTCGGCAGCAGGAAAATGGTTTCCCATGCCGACTGGTGCTTCGGCAGCACGATGGCCGGCGCGTCGGGCAGGTTGTCGTAGCCCTTGAATTGGTAGCGGATGCCGCAAATGACCTTGGCGCACCAGATAATGAAGACGTTCCAGCGCGAGGTGACCCAGAAGCGCTTGTTGTACGGGAGCGGCGCGGCCAGGAAGCAGACCATGGCCCAGATGATCGTGGCGACAATCATGATGGTCATGAACAGCAGGGAACGCAGGAACAGATTCAGGTTTTGCAAAGCAGTCTCCGGGGCCGGATGTCAGGACGGCAGGTTGGGGGAGGCGGGCGGCGCCTTGAGCATGGCGTCGACCATGGCGGACAGTGTCGGGAAGACCTGGGTGCCGGGCGGCAGGCCGCCTGTTTCGAATGTCTTCTGGCCTTTGCCGGTCAATACCAGGTAAGGCACGCAGCCGCTGATGAAACCGGCCTGCAAGTCGCGCAGCGAGTCGCCCACCGTGGGTACGCCTTTCAGGCCCACCTTAAAGCGTTTCGATATTTCGTCGAACATGCCCGGCTTGGGCTTGCGGCAGTCGCAATTGTCGATGGCGGCGTGCGGGCAGAAGAAAATCGCATCGATGCTGGCGCCCACCTGCTGCGCGGCCGCATGCATTTTCTGGTGGATGGCGTTGAGCGTCGACATGTCGAACAGTTCGCGCGCGATGCCCGACTGGTTCGACGCGATGACGACGCGGTAGTTGGCCTGGTTCAGGCGCGCGATGGCTTCGAGCGAACCCGGAATCGGGATCCACTCGGCCGGCGACTTGATGAACGCCGGCGAATCGTGGTTGATCACGCCATCGCGGTCCAGGATGATCATCTTCATGCGCGGTTTCCTTAAGCTGCCAGTTTCGAGATGTCCGCCACGCGGTTCATCATCGAGTGCAGCATGGACAGCAGCGCCAGGCGGTTGTTGCGCAGCGCCGGATCTTCGGCCATGACCATCACGCCATTGAAGAAGGCGTCGACGTCGTCGCGCAGCTGGGCCAGGGTTTTCAAGGTGCCGGTGAAGTCGCGCTGCGCGAAAGCCGCATCGACTTCCGGACGCACGCGCCGGACGGCCGCGAACAGATTGCGCTCGGCCTCTTCCTGCAGCAGCGATTCATTGACTTCGCCGATGGCGGCATCGGTCTTTTTCAGGATGTTGGTGATGCGCTTGTTGGCCGCTGCCAGCGATGCCGATTCCGGCAGGGCGGCGAAGGCTTGCACCGCGTCCAGGCGTTCGACGATGTCGTGCAGGCGGTCCAGGTCGTCGGTGAGCACGGCTTCGACTTCGTTCGGCGTGAAGTTTTTCTCGCGCAGGATGCCGCGCAGGCGGTCCAGCATGAAGGAGCGCACGTCGGCCACCGGATCGGTGAAGCCGGCGATGCCGCTGAATTTGCTGCCGGCGAAGGCGAGCAACTGCGTGATCGACACATCCATGCGCTTTTCGATCAGCATGCGCAGCACGCCCAGGGCGTGGCGGCGCAGCGCGAACGGGTCCTTTTCGCCGGTAGGCTGCAGGCCGATGCCCCAGATGCCGACCAGGGTTTCAAGCTTGTCGGCCAGGGCGACGACGGTGCCGGTATTGGTGGCCGGCAGGGTGTCGCCGGCAAAGCGCGGCTGGTAGTGTTCGGTGGCGGTGAGGGCCACTTCGTCCGGCTCGCCGTCGTGGCGCGCGTAGTAGGTGCCCATGATGCCTTGCAGCTCGGGGAATTCGCCCACCATGTCGGTCAGCAGGTCGGCCTTGGACAGCAGCGCGCCGCGCTCGGCCAGCGCCGTGTCGTAGCCGAGCGTGGCGGCGATGTCTTTCGCCAGCGCGACCACGCGCTTCGAGCGCGCGGCCTGGGTGCCCAGCTTGTTGTGGTAGACGACGTTGTCCAGCAGCGGCAGGCGCGCTTCGAGAGTCTTCTTTTTATCCTGCTCGAAGAAGAACTTGGCGTCGGACAGGCGCGGACGCACCACGCGCTCGTTGCCGCCGATGATGGCTTGCGGGTCGGCGGTGGCGATGTTGGACACGATCAGGAAGCGCGAACGCAGCTTGCCGGCGGCGTCGGTCAGCGCGAAGTATTTCTGGTTGGTCTGCATCGTCAGGATCAGGCATTCCTGCGGCACGGCCAGGAATTCTTCCTCGAAGTGGCACTCGTAGACCACCGGCCATTCGACCAGGGCCGACACTTCGTCGAGCAGGGCTTCGGGCATCAGGACCTGGTCGGCGCCGGCTTTATCGAGCAGCGCGGCGCGGATTTTTTCCTTGCGCGTGGCGCTGTTGGCGATGACCTTGCCTTCGCTTTCCAAAGTGGCCGCATAGTATTCGGCGTGGGCGATGGCGATCTCGCTGCCCTTGGACAGGAAGCGGTGGCCCAGCGTGGTGTTGCCGGCGGCAAGGCCGAGCAGCGTCAATGGCACGATGGATTCGCCATGCAGCGCGACCAGCTTGTGGGCCGGGCGCACAAACTGCACGGTGCTGCCGTCGGGACGCTGGTAGCTCATGAGTTTTGGAATCGGCAGCTTGGCGGCGGATTCTTCCAGCGCGCCCTGGAGGCCCGCCTGCAAGGCGCTGCCGGCCACGCTGCGCGTGTAGAACAGGCTCTCGGCCTTGCCGTCGGCGGCGCGTTCGAGGGAGGCGATATCGAGGTCGGCCAGGCCCATGGCGGCCAGTTTCTTGGCCAGCGGCGCGGTCGCCTTGCCGTCGGCGTCCAGCGCCACCGACACCGGCAGCACTTTTTCGCGCACCGATTTGTCGGGCGAGGTGGCGCGCACGCCGCTAATGGACACGGCCAGGCGGCGCGGCGTGGCATACGCGGTGGAGACGCTGCCGTCTTCCAGGAAGTCGCGCGATTTCAGGCCGTTGGTGATACCGGCGGCAAAAGCGGCGCCCAGTTTGGCCAGTGCCTTCGGCGGCAGTTCTTCGGTCAGCAGTTCGACGAGTAAGGTGTGGTTCATGTTCAGTTTTCTATTCGGTCAGGCGGCAACAGGCGCTTTGGGGGCCATCGGGAATCCCAGCTTTTCGCGCGAGTCGTAATACGCTTGCGCGACCAGGCGCGACAGCGTGCGCACGCGGCCGATGTAGGCGGCGCGCTCGGTCACCGAAATGGCGCCGCGCGCGTCGAGCATGTTGAAGCTGTGCGAGGCCTTCATGATCTGCTCGTAGGCCGGCAGCGTCAGCTGCAGTTCGATCAGGCGCTTCGCTTCCGATTCGTGGTTCGCAAATTGGGCGAACAGCAGGTCGGTGTTGGCGTGCTCGAAGTTGTAGGTCGATTGCTCGACTTCGTTCTGGTGGTATACGTCGCCATAGCTCAGACGCTTGGTTTCGCCGTTCTCTTCCCACTCGGTCCACACCAGGTCGTACACGTTCTCCACGCCCTGCAAATACATGGCCAGGCGTTCGATGCCGTAGGTGATTTCGCCCAGCACCGGCTTGCAGTCAAGGCCGCCGACCTGCTGGAAGTAGGTGAACTGGGTCACTTCCATCCCGTTCAGCCACACTTCCCAGCCCAGGCCCCAGGCGCCCAGGGTCGGGCTTTCCCAGTCGTCTTCGACAAAGCGCACATCGTTCTTTTGCAGGTCCAGGCCCAGCGCTTCGAGCGAACCGAGATACAGGTCGAGGATGTTTTCCGGGGCCGGCTTGAGCACCACCTGGTACTGGTAGTAGTGCTGCAGGCGGTTCGGATTTTCGCCGTAGCGGCCATCTTTCGGGCGGCGCGACGGCTGCACGTAGGCCGCGCGCCAGGGCTCCGGCCCGATCGCGCGCAGGAAGGTACCGGTGTGGAAAGTGCCGGCGCCGACTTCCATGTCGTAAGGCTGGAGCAGGGCGCAACCCTGCTTGTCCCAGTAGGATTGCAAGGTCAGGATAATTTGTTGGAATGTGAGCATCTTGGGTAGCGCCGCGCGGTGACGGCGCGAACGAAGTGAGTTTGCTAAAACGACCAATTTTAGCGGGTTTTGAGGGCGCTCTGGGCTGGAAATGTCATTTTTGGCGCGATTTTGCGTACTTCCGGCCCGAAATCCACGCTGCAGCGAAGGCCAGCGCCGCCAGCATCAGCATGCTGTAGTTCCCCAGATGAATAAACGGGGTCATGCCGCCGGTGCCCTGGACGGTGACGGCCAGGGTGCCGCGCGTGTAATTGGGCAGGGCCTGGACGATCTTGCCGCGCCCGTCGATGACGGCGGTGGCGCCGCTGTTGGTGGCGCGCAGCATGGGGCGGCCGGTCTCGATGGAACGCATCTGCGAAATTTGCAGGTGCTGGGGAATGGCGACCGATTCGCCGAACCAGGCCAGGTTCGACACATTGAGCAGCATGGTGGCGGGGCGCGCCATGGAGCGCAGCTGCAGGGCGATTTCTTCGCCGAACACGTCTTCGTAGCAGACGTTCGGCAGCACCAGCTGGTCCTTGACCGCGAACGGGGCCTGCACGTCGGCGCCGCGCGTCATGTCGCCCAGCGGGATCTTCATCATGTCGACGAACCAGCGGAAACCGGCCGGCACGAATTCGCCGAAGGGCACCAGGTGCGCCTTGTCGAAGCGGTAGCCCTGGCCCGACGGGCTGAAACCGGCCACGCTGTTGGCATACTGGTCGGGGCCGTCGGAGAGCGGAATGCCGAACAGCAGGTGGCTGCCGGTCCTGGCGCTGTAATCCTTGAGCGCGTCCAGGTAGCCGGGCGGCAGGAACTGCGGCAGGCGCACGATGGCCGTTTCGGGCAGGGCGATCAGGTCGGCCGGGGCCTCGGTCACCATGGCGTGGTACAGGTCGAGCGTGCGGACCAGGTGTTCGGGGTCGAATTTTTGCTGCTGCGGCACATTGCCCTGCAACAGGCGCACGGTGATCGGCTGGCCTTGCGGCTGGGTCCACGCGATGAAGGTCAGGCCGAAGCCGGCCGCCATGGTCGCCGCCAGCAGGCCGGCGCCGGTCCAGCGCGCGCGCTGGGTCAGCATCACGATGCAGCTGGCGCATACGGCGACGATCACGCCGATGCCGTACACGCCCACCAGCGGCGCGTAGCCGGCCAGCGGGCTGGCATTGTGGGCGTAGCCCGAGGCGACCCAGGGGAAGCCGGTCATGACCCAGCCGCGCATCCATTCGGACAAGCCCCAGGAAAACGGCAGCACCAGCAGCAGGAAGCTCATGACCGGCAGCGACCAGCGGCGCCGCAGCCAGGTCGACACGCCCGTGGCCAGCGCCGAAAACAGGCCCATGTAGGCGCCCAGCAGGCACACCGCGGCCACCGCCATCGGGCCGGGGATATGGCCGAAGCGGTTCATGGTGATGTACAGCCAGTGCATGCCGGCCACCGACCAGCCGAAGCCGAAGGCCCAGCCGATCAGGGTGCTGCGCTTGATATTGGTGTCCATGCCCACCTGGTAGAACAGGAAGGCGAGGGCCAGGACCTGGAGCGGCCACCAGCCGAAAGGCGCGAACGAAAACACGCTGGCCGCCCCGGCGAGGGCGGCGAACAGCATGGGCAGGGCGGTCGTGCGCGGGGCGCGCAGGGCGGGGTCGGGCGGGACGGCGCGGCTACGCAGCTTCAATCGCGTTCGTCTTCCGCCAGCGGCAGTTTTTCGACCAGCAGCACGTGCACCTGGCGCGCGTCGGCGCGCAGGACTTCGAAGCGCAGGCCGTCGATGTCGAACAGGTCGCCCTTGTGCGGCATGCGTCCCAGGTGGCTGGCGACCAGGCCGCCGATGGTGTCGACGTCGTCTTCGGGCAGGGTGGTGCCCAGCTGCTCGTTGAACTGGCTGATTTCGGTCAGGGCCTTGACGCGCCAGCGCGGTCCGAGCTGGCCTTCCTTGATCGAGAGGATATTGTCTTCTTCCTCGTCGAAATCGTATTCGTCCTCGATGTCGCCGACGATCTGTTCGAGCACGTCTTCGATGGTGATCAGGCCGGCCACGCCGCTGTATTCATCGACCACGATGGCCATGTGGTTGTGGTTGGCGCGGAAGTCGCGCAGCAGCACATTGAGGCGTTTCGATTCGGGAATGAAGATGGCGGGGCGCAGCATGTCGCGCACGTCGAATGTTTCTTCGGCGTAGTAGCGCAGCAAGTCCTTGGCCAGCAGGATGCCGATCACCTTGTCGCGTTCGCCTTCGATGGCGGGAAAGCGCGAGTGGGCCGTGGCCAGCACCTGGGGCATCCAGTCTTCGATGGGCTTGGAGATGTCGATGACGTCCATCTGCGAACGCGGGACCATGATGTCGCGTGCAGACAGGTCCGAGACCTGGAACACCCCTTCGATCATGGACAGCGCGTCGGCGTCGATCAGGTTGCGTTCATGGGCGTCGTGCAGGACTTCCAGCAGCTCGGCGCGGTTTTCGGGCTCGGGGGAGATCAGTGCGGTCAGGCGTTCAAACAGCGACCGGTGTTGCTTGGCGTCCGTGCGGACGTCATAAGAGTGCTCGGGCATAGTTGGCGTGAGCCGTTGTTGCGATGGGCATAGGATACACCAAAAGCGCAAATGCCCGTTTTTTAAGCGGAATTGCCGCTATTTTTCCGCGTACGGGTCGCAATAGCCCAGTGCCGCCAGGATCTCGCGCTCGAGCTGCTCCATCTCCGCCGCTTCCTCGTCGTCGTCGTGGTCGTAGCCCTGGGCATGCAGCACGCCGTGCACGACCAGGTGGGCGGTGTGTTCCTCGACGGTCTTGTCCTGCGCTGCCGCTTCTTTTTCCAGCACGTCGGTACACAGGATGATGTCGGCGCGGGTCGGTTCGTCGTCGGCCACCTGTTCGCCTTCGTTGTAGGCGAAGGTGAGCACATTGGTGGCGTAATCCTTGGCGCGATAGTCGCGGTTCAGGATGCGCCCTTCCGCGGCGTCGACGAAGCGCACCGTCAGTTCGGCCGGCGCCAGCAGCGCCGCCTGCACCCAGCGCCGCACTTTGGGGCGCGTGACCGAAGCCTGCAGGCGGGTGTCGGGGTACTGGACCGAGAGGGTGAGTTTATTTTTTTCGGACATGTTTGACGATGGGTTGGGCGACCAGTTCCTGCAGTCCGGCCGCGGTTTCATAGGCGTCGACAATGCGCGCCACCAGCGGATGGCGCACCACGTCGACACTGCTAAATTGGGTGAAGGCGATGCCGCGCACGTCCTTGAGCACCGTCACGGCGTCGATCAGGCCGCTCTTTTGCGTCTTGTGCAGGTCGACCTGGGTGACGTCGCCGGTGACCACGGCCTTGCTGCCGAAGCCGATCCGGGTCAGGAACATCTTCATCTGTTCGACCGTCGTGTTCTGGGCTTCGTCCAGGATGACGAAGGCGTGGTTCAGCGTGCGCCCGCGCATATAGGCCAGCGGGGCGATCTCGATGACCTGTTTCTCGAATATTTTCTGGGTGCGGTCAAAGCCGAGCAGGTCGTACAGGGCGTCGTACAGCGGGCGCAGGTAGGGATCGACCTTTTGCGCCAGGTCGCCCGGCAGGAAGCCCAGGCGCTCGCCCGCTTCGACCGCGGGACGGGTGAGGATGATGCGCTTGACCGCATCGCGTTCGAGCGCGTCGACCGCGCAGGCCACGGCCAGGTAGGTCTTGCCGGTGCCGGCCGGGCCCACGCCGAAGGCGATGTCGTGCTCCAGGATGGCGCGCAGATAGGCGATCTGGTGCGGGGTGCGGCCGCGCAGGTCGCTGCGGCGGGTTTTCAGGATCGGGCTGTTGATCTCGATGTCGGGCAGGTGCTCGACCGAGGGCGCGTCGGTGGCGCCGGGCGAGCGCAGGCCGGTGCGCTGTTCCACCAGGGCCAGCTGCACTTCCTCGATCGGCACGATCTTGTTGGCGACCGCGTAGAAGCGCTCCAGGATCTCGACCGCCTGCACGGCATTGCTGCCGCTGACGATGAATTTTTCGCCGCGCCGGAAAATGGTGACGTCGAGCGCGGCCGAAATCTGGCGCAGGTTTTCGTCGAGCGGCCCGCACAGGTGCGCCAGCCGCGTGTTGTCGAGCGGCTCGGGAATGAAGTATTCGGGCTGGATGGGGGTCTTGTTTTTCAACTGGCTTTGGCTATCGTGTCCGCGCTGGCGACGAGTTCGCCGCGCAGCGTGTAGTTAAAACTCTCGGTAATGCGCACGTCGGCCATCTGGCCGGGCAGCGCGGCGGCATTGCTGCCCGCGTGGAAATTGACGACGCGGTTGTTCTCGGTGCGGCCCTGCAGGTCGGCCGGGTCCTTGACCGACGGGCCTTCGACCAGGATGCGCTGCACGCTGCCGACCATGGCGGCGCTGTACTTGCGCGTGTTGGCGTCGATGGCCGCCTGCAGCCTTTGCAGGCGCGCCAGCTTGACCTCGTGCGGCGTATCGTCTTCCAGGCTGGCGGCCGGGGTGCCGGGGCGCTTGCTGAAGATGAAGCTGTAGCTGGTGTCGAAGCCGACGTCCTCGATCAGCTTCATCATGGCCTCGAAGTCGGCCTCGGTTTCGCCGGGGAAGCCGACGATGAAGTCGGACGAGATCGACATTTGCGGGCGCACGGCCTTGATGCGGCGGATGATGGACTTGTATTCGATGCCGGTGTAGCCGCGCTTCATGGCGCCGAGCACCTTGTCCGCGCCATGCTGGGCCGGCAGGTAGAGGTGGTTCACCAGCTGCGGGATTTTGGCGTAGGCGTCGATCAGGCGCTGCGTGAATTCCTTGGGGTGGCTGGTGACGAAGCGGATCCGTTCGATGCCGGGGATGTCGGCCACGTATTCGAGCAGGAGGGCGAAGTCGGCCACGTCGCCGCCGGCCATGGCGCCGCGGAAGGCGTTCACGTTCTGGCCCAGCAGCGTGATTTCCTTCACGCCCTGCGCGGCCAGGCCGGCCACTTCGTCCAGCACGTCCTCGAAGCGGCGCGAGACTTCTTCGCCGCGGGTATAGGGCACCACGCAATAGCTGCAATACTTGCTGCAGCCTTCCATGATCGAGACGAAGGCCGAGGCCCCGTCCACCTTGGCCGGCGGCAGGTGGTCGAATTTTTCGATTTCGGGGAAGCTGATGTCGACCTGGGCGGCGCCGCTGGCGCGCCGGTCGCGCATCAGCTGCGGCAGGCGGTGCAGGGTTTGCGGGCCGAACACCATGTCGACATAGGGCGCGCGCTTGACGATGGCCGCGCCTTCCTGCGAGGCCACGCAGCCGCCCACCCCGATCAGGAGGTCGGGGCGCAAGAGTTTTAGTTCGCGCAGGCGGCCCAGGTCGGAGAACACTTTTTCCTGCGCTTTTTCGCGCACCGAACAGGTGTTGAGCAGGATCACGTCCGCATCTTCCGGCGTGTCGGTGCGCACCAGGCCGTCGGAAGCGCCGAGCACATCGGCCATCTTGTCCGAGTCGTACTCGTTCATCTGGCAACCGAAGGTCTTGATAAATACTTTTTTCTGCATGGGCGTTTCTGCGCGAGCGCTGAGAAGGACAGGACGGGCCGCCAGTTTACCGTAAATCGCCGGGGCGGGGCTGCCCGAAAAATAAGCAAGGAACTTGCCATTTAAATATTGAAGTCCGGCAAAGTATCTCTAAAGTAAGATTATGGGCTGTTAGCAAACATTCGCAGGGGACTCTCATGGCAGACGCGATCACACCAGCATCGGGCGGCACGGCCGCGGCCAGCACGCGCATCGTGTCGCGCGCCACGGCCGAGCAGCGCGTCCAGCAGGCGCCGCAGCAGCGCAAGATACCCGAAGCGGTCGATGCGCGCCCGGCGCCGGCCCGGCAAACCCGCCAGGTCGCGCAGGCCCAGCAGGAGCAGCAAGCGCGCCAGGCATCCGAACAAGCCTTCCTGACGCGCCAGGACCTGGCCAAGGCGGCGGTGCAGCCGCAAGAGCCCCAGCCCACCGGGGTCGGCCGCAACATCAATACCACGGCCTGAACCCCCGGCAAAACATATTTCCTCTTGTAAATCAACGGGTTCCGCGAGGAATTCCCGCGCGCGCGGCCAATTCAAGAAATCTCTTGCGTGCGCCACAAATTAACCCCATGTGTTGAAATGACTATGTGACAAGCTTTCCAACAGATAGCTTGATTTCGAACAATGACGCATATGTGTGAGTAAGTTGTACTTAAGGCATATGAGTCTCATAAGTTGTTCGGAGCTGGCGTGGTTGGAGGCGAGTGGCGCACAGCGCATACGAGCCGGGCGCGTTTCGAAGCATTTAGACAGACGCATATCTGTTAAATCATGCCGCAGGGGCGATGTTCCGGGAACTTTTTTAGACGAAACATGGTCTTTAATAAAGTTCGTAAACGGCATTATTTCAACCAACACACCACGAGGTAAATCATGGCACATCATGCTCTGGCATCACAGGAAAGCTACAATCCCAACCACCTGCTCGACATCCTGCTCGGCAAGATGCAACTGAAAAATGACGCGGCCCTGTCGCGCATGCTCGAAGTTGCGCCACCGGTCATCAGCAAGATCCGCCACCACCGCTTGCCGGTCGGCGCATCGTTGCTGATACGCATGCACGAAGTGACCGGCATGAGCATCCGCGACCTGCGCGACCTGATGGGCGACCGCCGCACCAAGTACCGCCTGTCGGATGCCCAGGGCCGTCCGAAACCGGAAGACAAGGCAGCTGAACAGCCCGCTTCGACGACCGGCAATTACGCGCACTGATTGCCGGCGATTCCGCCTTTGCACAGGCGTGCAGGGGCGGGCGTCGCGCCCAGTTTAGCCCATCAGGACCAGCGTGATTTCCTCGAACTGCAGTTCGGTTTCGCGGAACACGTGCAGGTAAGCTTCTTCGTTCAGGCCCAGTGCGGTCCAGGCGGCCGATGACACGGCAGGTACCAGGTCGTCCTCCTCGCCAGCGATGTCGAGCGCGTGGACGATGGCGTTCGCCACGTGCACGATGGTGGCCAGCAAACCCGCCCCCGGCGCGTCCGGGTCGTGGTGGTAGCTGATCGCCATTTTCATGGTGTCGGAAAAATTCCAGTGCTCGGCCAGCGCCATCCCGGCCACCACGTGGTCGACGCCCATCACGGCTTGCTCGGCTTCGCGCACATAGCAATCGTTGGCCTTGCGGTATTCCATCACCTGCTGGTATTGCGCGGTAAAGCTGCTGACCAGCACCAGGCGGCCGATGTCGTGCAGCAGGCCGGCGGTGAAGGCGTAGTCCTGGTTGAAGCGCATGCGGCGCGCCAGCACCTTGCAGCAGGCGGCGCTGGCGATCGAATGGCGCCAGAATGCCTTGTCGTCGAAACCCGGGCACTGGCCCTGGGCGAAGCAGCCGGTGACGGCGGCGGCGGTGATCAGGTTGCGCGTGGTCTGGAAGCCGAGGAAGGTGATCGCCTGCTGGATGGTGGTGACCTTGACCTGCAGCCCGTACAGCGAGGAATTGGCCAGGCGCAGCGTCTTGGCCGTCAGCGCCTGGTCGTGCGACACTTTCTTGGCCAGCACGGAAATATCCACGTCTTCCTGGTCGATGCTGCTCAGCAGTTCCATGACCACGGCCGGCAGCGATGGCAAGTCCTGCAGCTTACTGACGATGTCGTCCAAGACGATAGTACTCATTCTTCAATCTCCCGGCCCAGGCGGTAGTCGGTCACGTAGCGGCGCAGGATGCCGGTCGCCCAGTCGTCATGGTTGTCCAGTTCGTTCTTGCGGAACAGCACCGCCACGCGGTGCTCGAGCGCGGACGGGTCGGGCAGGGCCGCGCTGTCGGCGCTGTCGTCGCGCACCACGGCCAGCACGCTGATGCCATGGCCGGGCAGCAACGCGATGGTTTTCGCGTTCAGGACCGCGCCTTTCGGTAACAGGACCTGGCCCTGCTTGTCGAGCAATTCATCGGACAAGATCATTCCTGGCTTGACTTCGGACAGCGCCAGATGCTGGTAAGCTGCGCTCATGGCAGTCCTCCCTCTGTAATTGCACGATCTTACCATCGCAAAACCGTGCTGTGCTGCCGACGCGATTCTTTACTTGACGTTAGTTTTCTTGCCAACCCGCATGCCTTCCCGTACATTGTGAGCACAAGGCCGAGGCATGCACGTGAACGGGGGAATGATGTTCAGTATTCAAAACCGGCTCAAACTACTCTTTGTAGTGATCGTCACGCTGGTGCTGGCGATTTCCGGTAGCTACACCCAATACTCGCTGGGCAAGGACCTGGAGGCCAGCAACCAGCGCCTGCGCCAGGGCGTGCTCACCCGCCTGCAGATCAGCTTGCCGTCGGCATTGTGGGATCTCGACAAGTCGAAGGTCGACAGCATCGTCGAGGCCGAAATGCTGCCGCCGGAAGTGGTGTCCATCCGCGTCTACGATACCTCGGTCGGCTTGTTCGCCGGCAAGCTGCGCGCGTCCGACGGCCAGCTGGTGTCGGTCGGGCAAGCGCCCGAACCGACCGGCTCGCCCGTCGAAGCGACCCTCATTTTCCAGGATGGCGGCTCGGCCAGCGCGTCCATCAAGCCGGTCTCGGTGGGCAAGGTGGTCATCAATTTCAGCCGCGCCCAGATCGATGCCGCCCTCGCGTCCGAACTGGTGCGCAAGGTGGTGGAAGTGCTGCTGCTCGATATTTTCCTGGTGCTGGCCCTGTCGCTGTCGCTGCGCGTGGTATTCGAGCCGCTCAAGCAGCTGCGCGACGGCTTGTTCGACCTGGCCACCCGCGGCACCGACGAAGTCGAGGAGTTGCCCGAGAACCGGCACGATGAACTGGGCGACGTGATCCGCGGCTTCAACCAGATCCAGCGCCGCCTGAAGTCGACCATCCTGCGCATCCGCGAAGCCGAAGACGCGGCGCGCCGTTCGGCCCAGCAAACCGCCCAGGCGCTGCAAGACTTGCGCCAGACCCAGGAGTCGCTGCTGCAGGCCGAGCGCCTGGCTTCGCTCGGGAGCCTGGTGGCCGGGGTGGCGCACGAAATCAATACCCCGGTCGGGATCGCCCTGACCAGCGCCTCGGTGCTCAAGGCGGCCACCGACGATATCCAGGCCGCGGTCAACACGACCGGCCTGAAAAAGTCGGACATCATGCGCTACCTGGACACGGCCAGCGAAAGCGCGCGCTTGATCATGAACAATGCCTACCGCGCGGCGCACCTGATCCACAGCTTCAAGCAGATCGCGGTCGACCAGACCAGTGAAGCGCGGCGCCCCTTCGGGCTCAAGGAATATGTGGAAGAAATCGTCTCCAGCTTGCAGCCGAAACTGAAGAAGACGCCGATCCGCCTGGCCCTGAACTGCCCGCCGGAAATTACCCTCGACAGCTATCCGGGCGCTTTTGCCCAGGTCATCACCAACCTGACGCTCAACTGCGTCGAGCACGCCTTTGAAATCGACACCCCGGGCGAAATCCAGATCAGCGCCCGGCTCGACGGCGATATCGTCGAGCTGCACGTGAAGGACGATGGCAAGGGGATCGCGCCAGATGTGCTGGACCGCATCTTCGACCCTTTCTTCACGACGCGGCGCGGGCAGGGCGGCACGGGCCTGGGCTTGAACATCGTTTACAACCTGATCGCCAAGCAATTCGGCGGCACCATCACGGTCAGCAGCACGCTGGGGCAGGGCACCCATTTCACCTTGCGCATTCCGCGCGTGACGCCGCAGGAGGGCGTGCCGGATGCCCATGGCAGCACGCGGCCGGATGCGCACCCGCAATCGACCGGCGCCCATATCTGAGCCGGATTGAGGCGAACCAAGCAAATCGCCTGATTCTGTTGTACTCTCGGCATGGTCTGCGACCGCCATCAAAGGAGCATCATGAAACTGTACTTCAGCCCGGGTGCGTGTTCGCTGTCGCCCCATATCATCCTGTGCGAATCCGGCCTTCCCTTTACCCTGGAAAAGGTCGACCTGCGCAGCAAGATCACCGCGTCCGGCGCCAACTTCAACACCATCAATCCCAAGGGCTATGTGCCGGCGCTCGACACGGGTAGCGCTCTGGTGCTGACCGAAGGCCCGGCCATCGTCCAGTTCCTGGCCGACCAGGTGCCGGGCAAGCAGCTGGTGCCGGCCGCCGGCACGATGGAACGCTACCAGGTGCTCTCCTGGCTCAATTTCATCGGCACCGAAGTGCACAAGAATTACAGTCCCTTGTTCAATCCCGCGGCCAGCGATGAAGTCAGGAACGGCGCGCACGCCGCGCTGGCCAAGCGCTATGCCTATGTGGAGCAGCAGCTGGCAGGCAAGGAATACCTGCACGGCGGCAAGTTCAGCGTGGCCGACGCCTATCTGTTCGTGGTCACCAACTGGGCCGGCACCGTCAAGCTCGACCTGGCCGGCTATCCTGGCGTGCTGGCCTTCCAGCGGCGCATCGGTGCGCGCCCGGCGGTCCAGCAGGCGCTGCGCGAAGAAGGCTTGATCGACTGAGGCCGGCGCCAGGCAAAAAAAATCCCGCTGCGTGCGGGATTTTTTGTGGGCGGATGGCTTTATTTGAATGTTTCGTCGCTTTCGCGGCTGGCGCGGTAGCCGATCAGGACCAGCCCCAGCAGCATCATGGCGAACACTTCCGGCTCCGGCAATTCCGATAGCTGGGCGCTGGGCAGCAGGTTGCTGCCGGGCGCGGTCGCCAGCGCGGGCACCAGCGCGCCCTGGCGCATGACGGCGCTGTCGTTGGACAGGACTTCGATGGCGCTGGCGGGAAGGGCGGCTCCCATGGCCAGGGCGCATGCAAGCGTCAGTGCAATTTTTTTCACGATCCATTCCTTTGGTGCTGGTATTGTTGCAGCGCAGTAAATCTGGCCACAAACATCATACCGGGCTTACTATTTAAGCATGGTCATTCCGCCTTTCCAATGCAGATTCAATTGAACGCGCCATTTATTTGCGTTTAATTGACTGCCGGAATTCAACTTCGACGATTTTCGTGCAGGGAGGAAAAAGCGTCAGTCGTCTTTGCTCGAGAGCAGGCCGAGGCAATAGGGAACATCCGACAGATCGATCGCGCCCATCAGGTGGTCTTCCTCGGCGGGGCCGAACAAAGCGTGGAAGAAGTGCAGGAGGCGGTTCATGGCGGAGGTCCTTTTTGGCTGGTTTAAGGATGATCTAATGAAGGTCGTTCAGACTCAACCATTGATACGAATTGTTACGAACACAAGGTTTTGCGCCGATTCCGGCGCATGTTTATCAAGCCGACAAGGCTTTCGATTGTCGACTTGATCAGAGGTGTTGCGCCGCAAAATTTTTTCGCCGGTCCAGGCTATGCCTTGGTTTTTTTTGACGGTATAGTTTCCTATCTCCATTGCCTTCAAGCACTAAAATGATGGCAAAACAGTCACCTCTTGCCGTTTTTTTCATCGAGCACCGATATGCCCAGCCTCGCCAAACTCCAGATCGCTTTCAAGAATGTCTATGTGCGCATCGTCGCCGGACTCCTGCTCGTCCTGGTGGCCGGCATGGCCATTTACAATTCGGACGTGCCGCAAGACCCGCTGCCGGTCGTCCATTCCCAGGACATTTCGCGCATCACCGCGCTGGCGGCCGACAAGGGCCGGCTCGAATACCTGCTGGTGGCCAGGCCGCTGTCGGAATCGCCGCGCTATGTATTCAAATATAAAGGCCAGCAGCAGCTGCACGTGGTCAAAGTGCCAAGCACCTCGCACCTGAGCCTGGAACGCGAAGTCCTGCTCAAGAACGCGATTCCGTATTCGATCGCGCGCGACGACTTCCTCGCTTCGCACAAGGCGGTGCTGCTCGACGAAGGCCAGAACGCCGCCGCCGCTGAAGCCGGCGCCTTCCTGAAACGGCACGCCCTCGACATCTTCCTGATCTGCCTGATCATCTATGCGCTCAAGTTCGGCGTGCCCGGCATGGGCATGAGCGCCGCCGTGATCACCCCGGACAAGCTCAAGGGCAGCATGGACGACCTGATCGGCATGGACGACATCAAGCAGGAAGTGCTGCACCTGGAAGACATGATCCGCAACCGCAGCGAATACAAGTCGCACAATATCGACAAGCCCTTCAATGTCATGCTGACCGGCCCGGCCGGCACCGGCAAGACCAAGCTGGTGGGCTACCTGGCCAAGAAATTGAATGTGCCGCTGATCCAGGCCTCCGGTTCGGCGCTGGAATCGGGCTATGTGGGCGGCGGCTCCAAGGCCTTGAATGCCCTGTACCGCAAGGCGTGCGCGCGCGGCAGCTGCATCATTTTCCTGGACGAGGCGCAAACCCTGTTCATGCCGCGCGGCCGCGGCGAAAAGAAATGGGAAGACGATACCGCCAATACCCTGCTCGGCCTGCTTGACGGGGTCAAGAGCGACAAGGGACAGGGCGTGATCTGGGTGGTCGCCTCGAATTTCGACGATGCCTCGTCCGAGATGGACGAGGCCATGCTGCGCCGCTTCTCGGTGAAGATCAATTTCCGCCTGCCGAACAAGGGCGAGCGGGGCGCCTTGCTCAAGAGCTTCCTGGGCCGCAAGCAGGAAGGCTTGGTGGACTGGAACGACCTGGACTTGGGCCAGGTGGCCGAAATGACCGCCAACCTCAGTCCGGCGCTGCTGGAAACCGTGGTCGAGCGCGCCAGCATGATTTCGATCCAGGAAAAGACCATCATCAATACCGAGCTCATGTTCCGCGCCTTCGAGCGCGCCACCCTGGGCTTGACCGACCGCGCCACCACGGCCGAAAAACACAAGCAGCGCGAACGCGTGGCCCTGCACGAGCTGGGCCACTTCTTCATGCAGATCGACCCTTACCTGCGCCAGGGCATGTCGCTGGCGCTGGTCAAGGAAAGGTCGCATCTGCTCAAGATCAGCACCGAATCGGTGTCCAAGCTGGGCGCGCTGGGCTATGTGCTGCAATCGGGCGACGATGTGTCGCTGCGCACGCTCGAAGAGCTGGAGCAGGATGTGATCCAGCTGTACGGCGGCGTCGCGGCCGAAGAGCTGTTCTACGGCGCGCGCGGGATTTCAGTGGGCAGCCAGAACGATATCGAGAAGGCCACCAAGATGCTGAACCTGATGGTCAACCGCCTGTCGATGTATTCGCGCTCGAAAATCGATTACACCCAGCTCAGGAACGAAGCGGGCGGCGAACACACGGTGCGCCAGGTGGAAGAAAAAGCCGATGAGCTCTACAGCTACACCCTGCAAGCGATCGGCGATTACAAGGCCGTCATCGAATCGATCAAGGACACGCTGCTGGACCAGTACGTGCTGTCCAAGGATGCCGTGTTCGCGCTGCTCGACGAGCGGCGCCATCTGCTGCCGGTCGCGCCGGTGGTCACTTCAACTGTTCAATAATATGCCGGGTCATGCTGTCGGCCAGTTCGCGCTCGCCCAGGAATACCGTGCCGGCATGGTCGGCCCGTAGCAGTTGCGCGTCGGTCTCGCTGTGGGTGCGGATGGCGATCCGGATGGCCGGATTGAGCGCGCGCGCGGTGGCGATCATGGCCCGCACATGGAACGTGTCGGGCGTGGCGATCACCAGCACGGCGGCGCGCGCGATATGGGCCTGGATCAGCACCGCCGGTTCGGCCGCATTGCCCGCCACGGCGGGAATATCGGCGCGCCGCAGCTGGTCCACCTTTTCGCGGTTCTGTTCCGCCACCACGAAGTGCACGCCGCGCGCGCTGAGCGCCTCGGCGATCATGCGGCCCACGCGGCCGTAACCGACCAGCACCACCTGTCCGCTCAGATTTTCCTGGGCCACCGTGGGCGGCAGCTCGGACAGCGGATCGGTGGAGCGTTCCAGCCTGCGCGCCAGGTCCGACTTTGAACGCAGCCAGTCCTGCAGCGGCGCGATCGCCTTGAACAGCAGGGGATTGAGCGCGATCGAGATGATGGCGCCGGCCAGGATCAGGTTCTGCCCTTCGACCTGCAGCAGCCCGAGCGACATGCCCATGGCCGCCAGGATGAAGGAAAATTCGCCGATCTGCGCCAGGCTGGCCGACACCGTCAGCGCCGTATTGAGCGGATAGCGCAAGGCCAGCACCAGCAGGAAGGCCGCCAGCGACTTGCCGAACATGATGATGGCCACCACCATCAGCACCCGCAGCGGGCTGTCGGCCAGCACCATCGGGTCGAACAGCATGCCCACCGAGACGAAGAACAGGACCGAAAACGCGTCGCGCAGCGGCAGCGATTCTTCGGCGGCGCGGTGGGACAGGGGCGATTCGCGCAGGACCATGCCGGCAAAGAAGGCACCAAGCGCGAACGACACGCCGAACAGTTCCGACGAGCCGTAGGCGATGCCCACCGCGGTGGCGATGACGGCCAGGGTGAACAATTCGCGCGAGCCGGTGCCTGCCACGCGCCACAGGAACCAGGGAAACAGCTTGCGGCCCACCACCAGCATGAAGATCACGAAGGCGGCCACCTGGCCCAGCGTGAGCGCCAGCGTGGCCCACAGGCTGCTGCCCGCGGCCGCCGTCGAGGTGCCGCCCAGGGGGCCGGCCAGCGCCGGCAGCAGCACCAGCATCAGCACCGTGACCAGGTCTTCGACCACCAGCCAGCCGACGGCGATGCGCCCGTTGATCGAATCGAGGATGCCGCGGTCTTCCAGCGCCCGCAGCAGCACCACCGTGCTGGCCACCGACAGCGCCAGCCCGAACACCAGTCCCGCGCCCAGGTTCCAGCCCCACATATGGGCCACGCCCACGCCCATGGCGGTGGCCACGGCGATCTGCAGCACCGCGCCGGGCAGCGCGATGGCGCGCACTTCCAGCAAGTCGTCGAGGGAAAAATGCAGGCCCACGCCGAACATCAGCAGCATGACGCCAATCTCGGCCAACTGGCCGGCCAGCTGCACGTCGGCCACGAAACCGGGCGTGGCCGGGCCGATGACGATGCCGGCGGCCAGGTAGCCGACCAGGGCGGGGAGCTTGAAGCGCACGGCGATCATGCCGAAAATGAGGCCGAATCCGAGTGCCGCGGCGATGGTGGTGATCAGGCTGATGTTGTGGTGCATGCGGGCGCGCTCCTGGCCAGTGGCGGATCGGCCAGTATAAGCGCTCGCCGTTTAAGGCGTCGTCGCCAGCCCGAGCAGGGCCTTGCGTACCGACGCGCGCACGGCCATGAATTCGGCGTGGCGCGTGCCCTTGTTCAGGCGGAACAGCATCAAGCCTTCGATCTGCGCGACCATCAGGATGGCGCGCTGCATGTATTCGTCGTCGCCGATGTCCGGGTTCAGGCCGCGGATCAGGTGGAAGATGGCCTTGCGTTCGCGCGCCAGCATCTTGTCCATCAGGCGCGACGCGAATTCGTTGCGCGAGGCCAGAGCCCACAGTTCGAAGAAAATCGCGTGCGTGACGGGATCGGTAATTTCTTCCAGAAACATGTCAGTGGTCGACAGGAAGCGCTCGATGCGGGTGGCGCCGGTCATGGCCGCCGAAATCGCATCCATGTTTTTCTGGAACAGGTCCATCGTATACAGCAGCAGGGCTTCGAGCAGGGCATCCTTGCTGCCGTAGTAATGCTGGACATTCGACAAGCTCATGCCCACCTCGGCCGCCAGCTTGCGCATCGACAGGCCGGCATAGCCCTCGGCGGCCAGCAGGGTGCGCCCCGCATGCAGGATGTCGTGCGCGCGCCCGAGTCCCTTTTCCGTGGTCGAGGACGGCTTGTGCTTCAGCGAACTTGTCAATGTGTCGGGCATGAGCGCAATTATCGCACGGGACTATTCAAAATAGTACAGTTGACCTATAATTGGCACTTTAGGTCGATTGACCTATTTTAGCAATCTACACTGGGTTACTCTTTCAGGAGGCAGCATGAGCCGCAAAGTATTCGTATCGGGCGTGGGCATGATCCCGTTCGCCAAGCCGGGCGCCAGCGCCCCCTACGACCAGATGGGTGCCCTGGCCGGGCGCCAGGCGCTCGAAGACGCGGGCCTGTCCTATGACCACATCGAGCAGGCTTACGCCGGCTATGTGTACGGCGATTCCACCAGCGGCCAGAAGGCGCTGTACCAGATCGGCATGACCGGCATCCCCGTGGTCAACGTCAACAACAACTGCTCGACCGGCTCCACCGCCCTGTACCTGGCGCGCCAGGCCATTGCCAGCGGCGCGGCCGAATGCGTGCTGGTGCTCGGCTTCGAGCAAATGAGCCCGGGCGCCCTGGGCAGCGTGTTCACCGACCGTCCGAGCCCGTTCGACCCCTTCGATGCCGTCACCGACCGCCTGGTGGGCATGCCCGAGATTCCGCTGGCGCTGCGCTACTTCGGCGGCGCCGGCCTGTCGCACATGAAAAAATACGGCACCCCCTTCGACGCCTTCGCCCGGATTCGCGCCAAGGCCAGCCGCCACGCCGTGAACAATCCGCTGGCGCTGTTCCGCAAGGAAGTCTCCACCCAGGACGTGCTGGACGCGCCCATGATCTGGCCCGGCGTGATGACGCGCCTGATGGCTTGCCCGCCCACCTGCGGCGCGGCCGCCGCGGTGCTGGTGTCGGAAGACTTCGCGAAAAAACACAATCTGAACACGAGCGTCTACATCGCCGCACAGGCCATGACCACCGACCGCGCCAGCACCTTCGATTCGGAAGACATGATGAAAGTGGTCGGCTACGACATGAGCCGCGAAGCCGCCGACAAGGTGTATGCGCAGGCCGGCATCGGCCCGGACGAACTGGACGTGGTGGAACTGCACGACTGCTTCGCCCACAATGAACTGATCACCTACGAAGCACTGGGCCTGTGCCCGGAAGGCGGCGCCTACAAATTCATCTGCGACGGCGACAACACCTACGGCGGCAAGGTGGTCACCAATCCATCGGGCGGCCTGCTGTCGAAAGGGCACCCGCTGGGCGCCACCGGCCTGGCCCAGTGCTATGAACTGACGCACCAGCTGCGCGGCACCGCAGCCGCGCGCCAGGTGGACGGCGCGCGCGTGGCCCTGCAGCACAACCTGGGCCTGGGCGGCGCCTGTGTGGTCACCATGTACCGGAGCGCATGATGGAGGCGATCGTCAAATCGCCGTGGATGACGGCCGAACTGGAAGGCTTTCGCGATGCCGTGCGCCGCTTCGTGGACAGCGAAGTGGTGCCGCACCAGGAGCGCTGGCGCAAGCAGCAGCACGTGGACCGCGAACTGTGGACGCGCGGCGGCGAGATGGGCATTTTGTGCGCCGACATTCCTGACGAATACGGCGGCTCGGGCGGCACCTTCGCGCACCAGGCCATCGTGTTCGAAGAGCTGTGCTACGTCGGCGACATGTCCTTCGGCATCCACGTGCACGCCATCGTGGCGCACTACATCCTGAACCAGGGCACCGAAGCGCAGAAGCTCAAGTACCTGCCCAAGCTGGCCAGCGGCGAGATGATCGCGGCCATCGCCATGTCCGAACCTGGCGCCGGATCGGACCTGAAGGGCATCCGCACCACCGCCGTGGCGGACGCGGAAGGCTACAGCGTCAATGGGTCCAAGACCTTCATCTCGAACGGCTACATGGCCGACCTGATCGCGGTCGTGGTCAAGACCGACAGCGCCGCCGGCGCCAAAGGCGTATCGATCCTGCTGCTGGAAACGAAAGACAATCCGGGCTTCCGGGTCGGACGCATCCTGGAAAAGGTCGGCCAAAAGGGGCAGGACACCTGCGAGCTGTTCTTCGACAATGCCCGCGTGCCGCTCGAAAACGTGCTGGGCGGCGTGGAAGGCAAGGGCTTCGTGCAGCTGATGACCGAGCTGCCGTACGAGCGCACCATTCTCGGCGTGGCCGGCGTGGCGTCGATCGAACGGGCGCTGGCGCTGACGGTGGAACACACGCGCGAGCGCAAGGCCTTCGGCCAGGCCCTGATCGAGATGCAGAACACGCGTTTCGTGCTGGCCGAGATCAAGACCGAAGCGACCATCGCCCGCATCTTCATCGACCGCTGCATCGAAGACATGATCAATGGCGACATGGACACGGTGCGCGCATCGATGGCCAAGTACTGGATCTCGGACTTGCAGTGCAAGGTGATCGACCAGTGCGTGCAGCTGTTCGGCGGCTACGGCTACATGCTCGAGTATCCGATCGCGCAGATGTATGTCGACGCGCGGGTGCAGCGGATTTATGGCGGCGCCAACGAGATCATGAAAGAAATCATCGCACGTTCACTGTAAGGAATGGCATGACAGGACCACTGGCAGGAATCCGGGTAGTTGAAATGGTGGGGCTCGGCCCCTGTCCGTTCGCGGCCATGATGTTGGCCGATATGGGCGCGGAAGTGATACGCATCGACCGCAAGCTCGCGCCCGGCGCCAGCAATCCCTTTCCGGAACTGGGCACCAAGTACGACGTGATGGCGCGCGGGCGCCGTTCGCTGGCGCTGGACCTCAAGCAGCCAGCGGCGAAGGAAGTGCTGCTGCAGCTGATCGACAAGGCCGACATCGTCATCGAAGGTTTCCGTCCCGGCGTGATGGAGCGCCTGGGCGTGGGGCCGGAAGCCTGCCATGCGCGCAATCCGGCGCTGGTGTACGGCCGCGTGACCGGCTGGGGCCAGCACGGCCCGCTGGCGCAGGCGGCGGGGCACGACATCAATTATGTGGCGCTGACCGGCATGCTGCACGCCATGGGCCGCGCGGGTGAACCGCCGGCGCCGCCGCTGAACCTGGTGGCCGACTTCGGCGGCGGCGCCATGATGCTCGCTTTCGGCGTGGTATGCGCTGTGCTGGAAGCGCGCAAGTCGGGCAAGGGGCAAGTGGTCGATGCCGCCATGACCGACGGCGCCGCGCTGCTGGGCGCCATGATGTACGGCTTCAAGGCCTACGGTTCCTGGACCGACCAGCGCGATGCGAACCTGCTCGATGGAGGCGCCCACTTTTACGATACCTACGCCTGCGCGGACGGGAAGTTTGTCTCGGTCGGCGCCATCGAGCCGCAGTTCTACGCGCTGCTGCTCAAGCTGGCCGGCATCGACGATCCTGCCTTCGACGCGCAAATGGATCCGGCCGGGTGGCCTGAGCTGAGCCAGAAACTGGCCGCCGTCTTCGCTATCCGCAGCCGCGACGACTGGTGCGCGCTGCTGGAAGGGACCGACGCCTGCTTCGCCCCGGTGCTGGACATGGAAGAAGCGCCGCGTCATCCGCACAATGTGGCGCGCGCCACCTTCGTTGACGTTGGCGGGGTGACCCAGCCGGCGCCGGCGCCGCGCTTTTCGCGCACGGTGCCCGAAATCAGCGCCGCGCCCGCACAGGCGGGGCAGCACAGTGCCGCGGTGCTCAAGGACTGGGGCTGGAGCGACGACGCTGTCTCCACATTGACGGAACAGCGCGTAATCTGAGGTTTTGGCGTGGTAGTATGAATTCCATACCGCCCGATAAGCCAAGGAGCCGCAATGGATGACGTGCTGAATGGAGCGCTGGTAAGCCCGATGGACCTCGAAGCCATCCCTGGACGCGACCTGTTCATGGTCGCCCAATACCTGATCCCGATTGACGCCTATCTTGCCCAGGGCTGCCTGGTGGCCGCCGGCATTCCGGCCGTGGTGGCCGACGCCAACCACGCCCAGGCGGACCAGCTGATCCTGCCCGCGATGGGCGGCGTGCGGGTGCTGGTCCCGGAATCGTTCATGCAGCAGTCGCAGGAAGTGCTGGCCGCGCGCGAGCGCGGCGACTATGCCCTCGCCGACGACGCCGACGTCGGCGAACAAGCCTAGCCTAACGCGGCGTTTCCTTCCATTTCTGCGCGCCCAGCAGGATAATCTTGAGCTGGTTGACGAAGTTCTCGCCCATCTCGTGTTCCAGCATGGCCTGCCCCGGCGGCAGGTCCAGGATGTCGGTGGCCGCCGCCAGCATGGTCATGACAATCAGTCCGCACACCATCTGCAATCGCGCCGTCGGCAGTTCCTTGTACAGCCCCAGCGCGCGGAAATCCTGCGCCATTTCGTTGGTGAAGTGGGTGACGTCGTTGCGGATCGCCAGGCGCAGGATGCGGCTGCCGCCCGAGCGTTCGCTGGCGATGAACATGAACTGCAGGCGGTTCGCCTTCACATAGTCCTGGTACACCTTCACCGATCGGCGCAGGATGTCGCCGCGCGCCAGGTCGACCTGGCGCGCCTCGCGCAGCAGGCGGCGCAGCGTAATGCCCATTTCCTCGACCAGCTCCAGTCCCAGTTCGTCGGTGTTCCTGAAGTGGCGGTAGAAGCCATTCGGCGC
>Ga0187843_10000067_pt1 | contig 85130 bp, 83 predicted proteins | sample SpaLakP09_SKY_43_FD_134516 | JGI IMG/M metagenome (GOLD analysis project Ga0187843, IMG submission 134516) | Oligotrophic lake water microbial communities from Sparkling Lake, Wisconsin, USA - SP09_SKY_43 | ecosystem: Environmental > Aquatic > Freshwater > Lake | place: USA: Sparkling Lake...
CCAGCGCGCGCTGGCGGTCCCATGGGATCAGCGCCCGCAGCCCTGCCTCCAGCGCAGCGTCATCGATCTTCTCCAGCGCCTGCACCGCATCCAGCAGGGGCCAGAGCCAGACCTTCCGCTCCGCCGTCAGCCCCGCGTCCGACACATCCGGCCAGCCATCCTCAAGCGCAGCCAGAAACGCCAGTCGCGCCCTCAGCCCCGCCGCCCGCTCGCCCCAGCGCAGGGCAGACAGTCCGTCCCGATCGATCTCGGCCCGCAGCGCCGCGGTCATCGCCGCCCGGTCCGGCGTTCCGACGACCTTCTCATCCACCACGATCGCTCCGATGCGGCGGATGCGGCGCAGCGTCATCCGCCCCGAAGGCTCGCGCGCCAGTCGGTCCTCGACCTCAATCCGGGCCTCCAGCGCCGCCGGATCGACCGGAACCGCCAGCCGGATGCGATCCCGCGCATCGCCGCCACCCAGCTCCGCCACCGCCAGCCACGGCTCGCGCGCCAGACCGTCGGTCGGATCGAGGAAGGCGCCCCGCCCCGACGCCAGCAGCACCTCGCCCGGCTTGCCCCGCGCCCTCGCCACCCGCTCGGGAAAGGCCTCGGCCAGAAGCGCACCGACGTCAGCCTCGCCCTCAGCGTCCGGCCTCTGGCCCCCACCGGCCGCTCGCGCCCATCGATCCGCCAGTTTGATGGCGTCGCGCGCCCTTGGCGACCGGTCGCGTTCCAGACCGCGCAGCCGGTCCCTAAGATCGACCTCATTCCCGCCCAGTCCCGGCTCGCTCAGCACCGCTGCGATCCGTGCGCCGAGCGCCGCATCGCCCGCATCGCTGGCGGCGGCGACCATATGCGCCAGACGCGGCGGCAGGGGGATCCGCGTCATTCGCCGCCCGTGCGCCGTCAGCGCCCCCGCCCCATCCAGCGCGCCGAGCCGGGTCAGGACCTTGCGCGCCTCGGCGAAGGCACCTGCGGGCGGTTGGTCCAGCAGGGCCAGTGCCTCGGTCGACCGCGCACCCCACCGCGCCAGATCGAGCGCGAGACCCGTCAGGTCCGCCTCCAGAATCTCCGGCCGCTGGTGCGGGACCAGTCCCCGCGTCGCCGCCTCATCCCAGAGCCGGTAACACACGCCCGGCCCGGTACGCCCTGCCCGGCCCCGCCTCTGCTCGGCGGAGGAGCGGCTGACCCGGACCGTCGCCAGCCGCGTCAGGCCGCTGGCCGGCTCGAACCGCGGTACGCGCGACAGGCCGCCGTCGATGACCACCCGCACCCCTTCGATGGTCAGGCTGGTCTCGGCCACCGAGGTCGCCAGCACCACCTTGCGACGCCCGGCCGGTGCCGGTTCGATGGCGCGGTCCTGCGTCTCCCGGTCCAGCGCGCCGTAAAGCGGAACCACGTCCACCGCCGGATCGCGAAGCCGTTCCGCCAGCCGCTGCGCGGTGCGGTGGATTTCCCCCTGACCAGGCAGGAAGACCAGCAGCGACCCCCCCTCCTCGCCCAGCGCCTGGATCACGGCCCGCGTCACGGCGTCCTCGATCCGCTCCACCGGATTGCGTCCGGCATAACGCGTCTCGACCGGGAACATCCGCCCCTCGGCCTCGATCACCGGCGCGCCCTCGAGGAGCCGCGACACACCGCCGATATCCAGCGTCGCCGACATCACCAGCAGCCGAAGGTCTTCCCGCAGCAGTCCCTGTGTCTCCCGCGCCAGCGCCAGACCGAGGTCGGCGTCCAGCGATCGCTCGTGGAATTCGTCGAACAGGACCGCGCCGACCCCCTCCAGACCCGGATCGTCCAGAATCATCCGCGTGAACACGCCCTCGGTAATCACCTCGATCCGGGTCTTCGGACCGATCCGGCTCTGCAGACGCGTGCGATAGCCGACGGTATCGCCGGTCGCCTCGCCCCGCGTGGCCGCCATCCGCTCGGCCGCGGCCCGCGCCGCCAGCCTGCGCGGCTCCAGCACGAGGATCTTTCCGCCGTTCAGCCAGGCCGCATCCAGCAGGGCCAGAGGCACGACCGTGGTCTTGCCGGCTCCGGGCGGCGCGGCGAGCACGGCGGCATTGCCCGCCGCAAGGGCGGCCTTCAACGGCTCAAGAACAGCGTGGATCGGCAGCATCGACCTAGGCTCTAGACGCTCGGTGGCCCTTCACGAAAGCGTCGTCCGGTGTTCACCGTTCGGAAACCGCGTTGCCAGCGGCCCCATGCGCCGCTAGCGTCCGCGCCATTGAAGGCGGTCCGGGGAGGACTTGCCGTGTATCAGGGGGCGAGACTCTATGTCCGCAGAAGGCCTTAGGCCCAAGGGGAACCGCCTGTTCCTCAAGAAATCCGTAGCCCAGATCCAGAAGGAAGCCGCCAAGAGCGAGCTGAAGCGGTCTCTGGGTCCCATCAACCTGATGAGCCTCGGCATCGGCGCCATCATCGGCGCCGGCATCTTCGTGCTGACCGGCCAGGTCGCCGCCGCCCATGCGGGCCCGGCCATCATGCTGTCGTTCGTGGTCGCGGGCATCGCCTGCGGTCTCGCCGGCCTCTGCTACGCCGAGCTGGCCTCGACCATGCCGGTGTCCGGTTCCGCCTACACCTATGCCTACGGCACCCTGGGCGAGGTCTTCGCCTGGATCATGGGCTGGCTGCTGGTGCTGGAATACGGCGTCGCCGCCTCGACCGTCGCGGTCGGCTGGTCCGGCTATGTCGTCTCCATCCTGCGGGACTTCGGGGTGGCCGATGGCCTGTTCCCGATGATCCAGTACGCGGGCGGTGAAGGCCCGTCCTGGGCCACGCCGCTGATCCAGGCCGTGACCTCGGACACGGGCGTCGCCAGCTTCCCGCTGACCGGCACCTTCAACCTGGTCGCCGCCATCGGCATCGCCGCGGTCTGCAGCCTGCTGGTGCTCGGCGTCAGCGAGTCCGCCTCGATCAACAACGTCATCGTGATGATCAAGATCGTGGTGCTGCTGACCTTCATCGCGGTCGGGATCCAGTACATCAACCCCGAGAACTGGGTGCCCTTCATCCCCGAGAACACGACCGGCAAGTTCGGTGAATACGGGGCCACCGGCATCCTGCGCGGCGCATCGATCATCTTCTTCGCCTACGTCGGCTTCGAGGCGGTCTCGACCGCTGCGGCCGAGGCCAAGAACCCCTCCAAGGATGTCCCCGTCGGCATTCTGGGCGCCCTGATCGTCTGCACCCTCATCTATATGGCCGTCGCCGCCGTCATGACCGGCGTGGTCCCCTACCTCGAACTGGCCAGCCCGGCGCCGGTGGCTGTCGCCATCGACCGCATGGGTCTGGAATGGGCCGACACGGCCTTCATCACGCCCGATGGCAGCCCGCTGAACCTGATCAGCTTCCTGATCAAGGTCGGTGCCATCACCGGCCTGTCCTCGGTCATGCTGGTGCTGTGCTACGGCCAGACGCGGATCTTCTACACCATGGCGCGTGACGGCCTTCTCCCGAAAGCCTTCGCCGTCATCCATCCGAAGTTCCGCACGCCGTGGATCGGCACCATCCTGCTGGGCATCCTGATCGCCGTCGCGGCGTCCTTCCTGCCCATCTCGATCCTGGGCGACCTGGTGTCGCTGGGGACGGCCGTGGCCTTCTCGATCGTCTGCCTGAGCGTGATCTTCCTGCGCATCAAGCATCCGGAGATGGAGCGTCCGTTCAAGGTGCCCGGTGGCATCTTCACCGCCGTGCTGGGCATCCTGTCCTGCCTGGCGCTGGCCGGCTTCAACTTCTGGCCGATGATCCAGCACGCCATGGACGGCAACCCGCTGCCGCTCACCATCCTCGGCGCCTATGCCGCGGTCGGCGCGGTGATCTACATCCTCTACGGCTTCTGGCACTCCAAGCTGGCCAAGGGGATCGACATCACCGAGGACAGCACCATGTCGTCGCCTGCCGAAGCCATGGGCTCCGGCGTGGACAATCAGAAGGACTGATCCTCGCGATCAGCTCCGGAAGACGAAAGGCCCGGGAGCAATCCCGGGCCTTTTTCGTTGCCGCCTCGCCCCGCCTCGCCTAGACGCTGCAGCGGACCTGGCGGATGTGGCGGAACTGGTAGACGCACCAGATTTAGGTTCTGGCGCCGCGAGGCGTGGAGGTTCGAGTCCTCTCATCCGCACCACCCAGCCTGCCGTATCCTCAGGGCAAAGGTGCCGTCTCCGGCCACAGCTGATCAAGCCAGGTCTTGAGAGCGGCGTGAGCTACGCTGGCAGGGTCCAGAAAAGCCATATGGTCCCCCCCGACCAATTCGACATAATCGACGTCGTCGCCCTCGGCCTCCGCCGCGGCGGCGTACCGGCGCGATAAATCGACCGGTACCGCTTCGTCGTCGTCGCCGTGAAGGATCAGCTGGCGCACTCCGGCAGGCAGACGATGGCGGGGTGAAGCCTCCCGCAAACGCCGACGCTTCTCCTCCCCATCAGCATCAAGAAATTCCGTCACCGAATTCCGGCCCAGTCCGAGTTCATCGGCATTTTCGAGATCAGCGAGTGGCGCGAGTCCGACAGCTCCGGCGAGACGGAGGAGCCCGTTCGGTCGACCGGCGGCCCATAGGGCCAGATGCCCACCCGCCGAGTGACCAACCGCCACGACCCTGCGCAGATCAACCTGCCCGAACTGGCCGGCGAGGACCGCAAGATGATCGATGCCGGAAGCCGCGTCCTCAAGAGAGCCGGGGAACCCGCCCCCGGGTGCGCCGATGCGCCGATACTCAAGGTTCCAGACCACATAGCCTGTGGCCGAGAGGTCGCGCGCGACGGCCGACATCTGGGTGAGGTCGTACGGCATCCGCCAGAACCCGCCGTGGAACAGGCAGATCGTCGCTCGCGGCAGACCCGCCGGCAGATACAGCTCGCCGAACTGAGCCTCGTCCGGGCCGTATCTCAATATGTTCGGCATAGCACAGGCGTCCTTGAGCGGGTCGGGCCAGGTGTTGGTCGAGCCTTCCACCCGCCCCCGCCTGCTTCCCCAGGGCGCGGAGGCCCGAGGCTCGCCGCAGGTTATGGCACCGACAACAAGGTTCAAGGGATCCGGAACGCGGTTCGTCGCATGAACCCACACAGACAGTTCTTGCTTTGTTCTTTTTTCCCGCTACGGTGTGTCCATGGCGGAAGCGGCGAAAGGACGGGGCGCGCGGTCGAATGCGAGCGGACGGTTTGAACCCGAAGCCGTGGAAGTCTTCGATGACGGCTGGACCGGCGACGATGTCGAGGCCGCGCCCCTGCGCACGACCCTGACGCCCGAGCACGCCCGGACCATCATCGCAAAGAACACCAGTCCGGACATCGGTTTCGACCGGTCCATCAACCCCTACAAGGGCTGCGAACATGGCTGTATCTACTGCTACGCCCGTCCGTCCCATGCCTACATGGGCCTATCCCCGGGCCTGGATTTCGAGAGCCGCCTCTTCTTCAAGCCCGAGGCCGCACGTCTGCTGGAGCAGGAGCTCGCAAAGCCCCGCTACGTCTGCAAACGCATCCACATAGGCGGCAACACCGACCCCTATCAGCCGGTCGAGCGCGAGTTGAACTCCACCCGCTCGATCCTCGAGGTGATGCAGAGATTCAGACACCCGTTCAGCATCATCACCAAATCGGTGCTGATCGCCCGCGACGCCGACATTCTGGGGACGATGGGCAAGGCCGGCCTGGCCTCGGCCTGCATTTCGATCACCACCCTCGACCGCGGTCTGGCCCGCGCCATGGAGCCGCGCGCCTCGACACCGGCGAAGCGGCTGGAGGCGATCTCGCGCCTGGCTGACGCCGGTTGCCCGGTCATGGTCGGCTTCGCCCCGGTCATCCCCGGCCTCAACGACCATGAACTGGAATCGGTCCTGGAGGCGGCGTCCAAGGCGGGTGCCACCTCGGCCATGTACGTCACCCTGCGCCTGCCGCTCGAGATCAAGGACCTGTTCCGCGAATGGCTGGCCGACGCCCGCCCGGAGCGCGCCGCCCGGGTCATGTCCCTGATCCGCCAGACCCGCGGCGGCAAGGACTACGACGCCGACTGGGCCCAGCGCATGAAGGGGACCGGCCCGGTCGCCGAACTGATCGCCACCCGCTTCAAGGCCGCGATCAAACGCTACGGCCTCGATACGACCCGGGTGCCGCTGGACGAGACGCAGTTCCGGGTTCCGGCTGACATGAAGAAGCAGATGGACCTGTTCGATCTCCCGACCCCCCTCCCCTTGAGCGAGGTCGAGGCCGCCTAGTCCTCCGCCGCCGACGGATCGATGGCGTTGGTGACCAGCTCGCGCCAGGTCGGGTCGGTCGCGTCGACCAGATCGACATCCTCCATCAGCGCCACGGCACCGCCGCCGTCCGGCAGGATCAGGCCGAGGACCTCCATCTCCTCGCCGTCCGGTCCCAGATGGGTTTCGGCCTGCACCGCCACCGCCGCCTGTTCACCGTCATCGTCCCACCAGATTACCGGCTGCGGCAGGTCCATGGCGATGGGACGCGGATCGTCGGTGTCACCCAGCGCAAAGACCGCGCGACGCGCCTGTACGTCATCCAGGGTGGCCACGGCCCCGACAAACGGCGTCAGGCGCGTCCAGTCCTCGGCGTCGAAACCGCCGCCATCCTCGTCGGGCAGGTTGTCGTTCATGGTCATCGCCGGAACACTCCCACCAGCTCCACATGGGCCGACCACAGGAACTGGTCGACCGGGGTGACCCGCTCCAGCCGGAAACCGGCATCGATCAGCACCCGCGCATCGCGGGCGAAGGTCACCGGATTGCACGACACCCCGACCACGACCGACGCCTTGGTCCCCGGCAGTTGCCGCGTCTGCTCCAGCGCCCCCGCCCGCGGCGGGTCCAGCACCACGGCCTCGCAGCCGCGGAGATCGTACGGGGCCAATGGGCGCCGGAACAGGTCGCGCGCCTCGGCCGTGATCGCCTTCATCCCCGGCCCCGAACCGATCCCCGCCTTCAGCGCGGCAATCCCCGCCACCGATCCATCCGCCGCCAGCACCGGCGCCACCGTCGCCAGCGGGAAGGTGAAGGTCCCGGCCCCGCAGAACAGGTCCGCGATCTTCTTCGCCCCCCGCACCGCCTCGACCGCGCGCGCGACCATGGCCGCCTCCGCCTCGGGCACGGCCTGAAGGAAGCCGCCGGGCGGCAGGGGCACGGTCGCCGGCCCGAAGGCCACCTTCGGCTGCCGCTCCATCATCAGGACCTCGCCCGCCAGGCTCAGCCGCGCCAGCCCGGCATCCGCCGCCGCCGCGATCGCCCGCATCCGCGCGTCGCCCGACAGGCCGCCCGTGCGCCGCTCGACACCCGTCACATCGACATCGAGCCCGGTCAGGGTCGCGGTCACGTGCAGGGTCGGGGCCGATTTAGGATGCTCCAGGAAGGCGTCCGCCACCCGGGCCAGCGCCGGAAAGGCCGCCACCAGTCGCGGATCCGCGACGGGACAGGCCGTCACCTCGACCAGCCGCCAGCTCTTGCGCGCCTTGAACCCCAGCAGGACCCGCCCGTCCTCGCCTCGGCGCGCATGCAGGGCCAGTCGCCGGCGCGTGCCCGGCGGCACCGCCACCGTCGCCTCGATCTCGGTCTCGATTCGCTCCCGCGCCAGGGCGAGCCGCACCTGCTCGCGCTTCCAGTCGAGATATGGTCCGGCTGCCCAGTGCTGCAGCGAGCACCCACCGCAGTCGCCATAGTGGGGCGACACCGGCGCAATCCGTTCCGGGCTGGCGGTCAGGATTTCGGCCCCCTCCAGCCGCCCCTCGCGCACCTCGCCCCGCACGGCCTCGCCCGGCAGGGTCAGGGGTACGAACACCGGACCGGCCGCCGTCTCGGCGATCCCGTCGCCCTGCCCGCCCACGCGGCTGATGGTCAGCGTCTCCGTCATCGGCCGCTTCTAGAGCGAAATCGGTTCGGACGCGATTGCGTCCGCGCTCAGATTTCGCGCCACCTCCACAGACTCCGACGCGTCGGCGAAACCTGAACGAAGATGAACGGCCCGATCAAAGGCCGTTCAGTTTCGGGGGCCTATTCATCGTCATCACAAGCACAGGCGTCGACCTCCGGCGCCCGCCCTTCAGCCAGGATGATGCCGATGTTCGCCCGTCTGCCCCTCAAGACCGCCTTCGGCGCCGCCGCCCTCGCCGCGGCCGGCCTGCTGCTGACCCCCGCTGCCGCCTCGGCCCAGGCCTACAGCTACCAGGGCGCGCCCCAACCCTACGGCGGCTACAGCAGCCAGCCCTATGGCTACGACCAGTCGTCTTCCTATGGCTACACCCAGCGGCCCGACGATCGGGATGACCGCGCCTATGGCCAGTCGTACGACCGCTCAAACTATAACTGCCGCAGCGAGCGCCGTGGCCGTACGGGGGCCGGTGTCGCCGTCGGCGCGACCTTCGGCGCTGTTCTTGGCTCCCAGCTGGGCGCCCGCGGTCGCCGCACCGAGGGCAGTGTGCTCGGGGCCGTGATCGGCGGCGCGCTCGGCGCGGCCGTCGGCAACGACTCGGCCCGCAACTGCAGCGACGGTTACAGCGGCCACGTCCAGTACGACGACCGTGGCTATGACAGCCGTTACCAGGACTCCGGCCGTTATCGCTACGAGGACCGCGGCTACAGCAGCCAGGGCAATGGCAGCTACGGCTACGACGACCGCTACGATGACCGTGGCTACCAGAACCAGCCTTATCAGTCCGACGACCGCTACCAGTCCGACTGCCGCCCCGTCGCCGTCCACAGCCGCGACCAGTACGGCCGCACGGTCACCCGCTACCAGCAGTCCTGCTGACAGAATTGCGCCGCCGATTAATTTTCAGCCCCCCTGTCGATCGGCGGCGTGACGGAGACCCCCGGTGGAGCAATCCACCGGGGGTTTTTCCTTGTTGGGAGGGCGCTAACGCCCGGCGCGGGGCGCTCGCTGCTTGGGTGCCGGAGGAGGACGCATCGCGTCCGACGACGCAGCTTCAGTCGCCGGCCGAGCCAACAGCTTCCCGCCGCTTCGCCCACAGCAGAAACTCCACATTCCCGTCGCCGCCGGTGATGGGACTCTCCGTCGTGGCCTGCACCGACCAGCCATCGCTTTCCAGCCAGTCGCAGACCGCCGCCAGCGCCGCCTGCTGCGCCGCCGGATCCTTGACCACGCCCTTCTTCGTCCCGCCGGGCCCGGTCGCCTCGAACTGCGGCTTGACCAGGGTGACCAGGTCCGCGTCCGGCGCGGCCAGTGACAGGGCCACCGGCAAGACCTTGGCGAGGCCGATGAAGCTGGCGTCGCAGACGATCAGCTGCGGCGGTTCGGAGATGAGCCCCGGCGTCAGCGCCCGCGCATCGGTCTGCTCCAGATTGATCACCCGCGGGTCCGCCGCCACGCGGGCATGCAGCTGGCCGGAGCCCACGTCCACGGCGAACACCCGCGCGGCGCCGCGGGACAGACAGACCTCGGTGAAACCGCCCGTGGAGGCACCGACATCAAGCACCGTCCGCGCTTCGACCACGACTGGCCACAGCGACAGCGCGTGATCCAGCTTCAAGGCACCGCGGCCCACCCACTGGTGGGCATCGGCATAGTCAACGACCGAATCCCCGGCGACGGCCTGGGACGCCGCCTTGGCCGGAACGCCGTTGACCGTCACCCCGCCCGCCTCGATCGCCGCCTTCGCCCGCGCCCGGCTCTCCGCCAGTCCGCGGGCGACGAGCAGCTGGTCGAGCCGCGTTTTCACCCCACCGCGTCCAGCCGCGCCAGCGCCGCCTGCAGCTTGGCCTTGCCGGCCTCGGCCTCAGCCAGTTTCTGGCGCTGTTCGTCGACGACCTCGGGGGCCGCGCGATCCACAAAGTTCGGATTGCCCAGCTTCTTGTTGAAATGGCCGATGTCGCTGTCGAACGCGGCGATTTCCTTGGTCAGGCGCGCACGCTCGGCCGTCAGATCGATGATGCCCGCCAGCGACAGCGCCGCCGTCGCGCCGCCGGAGACGAAGGTCACCGCCCCCTCGGCCGCCGACTCGACGGTCGACAGGTCCGACACCCGGCCGAGGGTCAGGATCAGGTCGCGATGGCGCGCGATCCGGGCCGCGGTGACCGCGTCCGGCGCGATGAAGGACAGGCCGGGCTTGGCCCCCTGGGGCACATTCATCTCGGCCTTCAGCTGGCGGATTTCGGTGACCAGATCGACCAGCCAGCCGATCTCGGCCTCCGACGCTGCGTCGATGAAGGCGTCCGGCAGCACCGGCCACGCCGCCCCGATCAGCGTCGCTTCACGCCGCGCCGCGCCTTCGCCGGCCAGCTTGTCCCACAGCTCTTCGGTGATGAAGGGCATGATCGGGTGCATCAGCTTCAGGGTCTGGTCGAGCGTCCAGGCCGTCATGGCCCGGGTCTCGGCCTTGGCGGCCTCGTCCGACCCCATGAACACCGGCTTGGCCAGTTCCAGATACCAGTCGCAGAAGACGTTCCAGACGAAGCGATACAGGGCCGAGGCCGCATCGTCGAAACGGCCGCCCTCGATGGCCTCACTGACCCCGCGCTCGGCCTTGGTCAGTTCGCCGCGGATCCAGCGGTTGATGGTCTGGTCCACGGTCGCCGGATCAAAGCCCTCGACCCGCCGGGCCTCATTCATCTGCGAGAAGCGCGCCGCGTTCCACAGTTTGGTGCCGAAGTTGCGATAACCTTCAATGCGTTGCTTCGACAACTTGATGTCGCGCGTGCCCGACAGAATGGCCATGGTGAAACGCAGCGGATCAGCACCGAGCTCGTCGATGATGCCGAGGGGGTCGATGACGTTCCCCTTCGACTTGCTCATCTTCTGGCCCTTCTCGTCGCGGACCAGGCCATTGATGATGACCCGCTTGAACGGAACCTCATCCATGAAGTGAAGTCCCATCATCATCATCCGGGCAACCCAGAAGAAAATGATATCCGCCGCCGTCACCAGATCGCTGGTCGGATAGAAGCGCTCGAGGTCTTCCGTCTTCTCCGGCCAGCCCATGGTCGAGAATGGCCACAGGGCCGAGCTGAACCAGGTGTCTAGCACGTCCTCGTCCTGGGTCAGCGGCTTGCCGCCGGCCTGGGCGACGGCCTCGGCCTCGCTCTCGGCGACGTAGATCTTGCCGTCCGCGTCATACCAGGCCGGGATGCGGTGACCCCACCAGAGCTGGCGCGAGATGCACCAGGGCTCGATGTTGCGCAGCCATTCGAAATAGATCTTCTCGTAGCTCTTCGGCTCGAAGACCGTGTCGCCCTGCTCCACCGCCTTGATGGCCGGCTGGGCCAGGGTGTGGGCGTCGACGTACCACTGGTCCGTCAGCCAGGGCTCGATGACCACGCCCGAGCGATCGCCGTGCGGGATGACGTGGCGGGTCTTCTCGATCTCCTTCAGCCAGCCGTCTTCCTCGGCGCGGGCGACAATGGCCTTTCGGGCGGCGAAGCGGTCCATGCCCTCGAAGTCGGCAGGCACGTCGGCCGTATCGGCAGCGGTGATGCGGCCGAAGGCGTCCATGACGTTCAGCGCCGCCAGCCCGGCCCGTTTGCCGACCTGGAAGTCGTTGAAGTCGTGCGCCGGAGTGATCTTCACCGCGCCCGAACCCTTGGCCGGGTCGGCGTAGTCGTCGGCGACGATCGGAATGCGCCGCCCGACGATCGGCAGGGTCACGAATTTCCCGACCAGCCCCGCATAGCGGGCGTCGTCCGGATGCACAGCCACGCCAGTGTCGCCCAGCATGGTCTCCGGCCGGGTCGTGGCGACGACGATGAAGTCGCGCGTCTCCCACCCGGTCGCCTTGCCGTCCTCATCGAAGGCGACGGGGTGCTCATAGGTCACGCCGTCGGCCAACGGATAGGCGAAATGCCAGTAGTGGCCGTCCATCTCGCGCTGCTCGACCTCGAGGTCCGAGATGGCTGTCTGGAAATGCGGATCCCAGTTGACCAGGCGCTTGTCGCGATAGATCAGCCCGTCCCGGTGCAGCTGGACGAAGACCTTGCGCACGGCGGCATTCAGCCCCTCGTCGAGGGTGAACCGTTCCCGGCTCCAGTCACACGACGCGCCCAGGCGGCGCAGCTGCTGGACGATGGTTCCGCCGGACTCGGCCTTCCACTCCCAGACCTTGGCCACGAAGGCGTCGCGGCCCATGTCGCGGCGGCTGACATTGCCCGCCGCGGCCAGCTGACGCTCGACCACCATCTGGGTGGCGATGCCGGCGTGGTCCGTGCCGGGCAGCCAAAGCACCGCCTTGCCCCGCATCCGGTGATAGCGGGCGAGGATGTCCTGCAGGGTGTTGTTCAGCGCATGGCCGATGTGCAGCGAGCCGGTCACGTTGGGCGGCGGGATCACGATCGAATAGGCATCCGCCGCGCCGTCGGTGGCGCTGACGTCGCGCGGCGCGAACAGGCCGCTGTCCTCCCACATCGCATACAGGCGGGGTTCGGCGGCGGTCGGGTCGAAGGTCTTGTCGAGCATTGGGAAGGTCTTCAGACAAAAGATAAGGGCGGCCCCGACTGGAGCCGCCCCGGAATGATCTAGCCTTGATCGGGTCGCGGGTGAAGTCAGCCGGCGTTACGGGCGATGCGTTCGACTTCCTTGCGTACCTGGGCCTCGACGATGGCCGGCAGGTTGGCGTCCAGCCATTCCTTCAGCATCGGCCGCAGCAGGCTGCGGGCCAGTTCGTCGACGGTCGGGCCGGAGCCGCCCATGGTTTCAATGGGATCGGGCTTGCGGATCGTTGAGGCGAAGCCGGCGAAGGCCGATGCGGCGCTGGCCGCGGCGCTGTCGCCAACGAGGCTGTCATAGGCCGGCGCGGGCTCGGGCGCATAGGCCGGGACCGGCTCATCGACGAACACCGACTCAGCGACCGGTGCGCTCGGGAAGGGCTCGGCAGGAGAGATATCAAGGTCGCCGAGGCTCTCGGCCGCCGGGGCTTCATAGGCCTCGGTGAGTTCCAGCACGTCCTCTTCAGAGGCATGCGGCTCTTCCATGGACGGCGTCTCATCCATCAACGCAGAGGAAACGACGGGCTCGGGCTCCGGTGCGGGCTCCGGCTCTGGTTCCGGCGCAGGCGCAGCGGCAACCGGCGCGGTCTCTGCCGGGGCGTCGTCTTCGGAAATGATCCGGCGGATCGACGCCAGGATTTCCTCCATCGTCGGTTCCTGGGCGGTCTGGTCGGTCATGTCGAAACCCCGGGGGTGCGCGGCGAACGCACAGTCAAGTCGATTTGCGGCAAGGAAGAGGAGACCCCTCCCACACCATGTCGTCGCATCTCAGCCCGCTGGAATCAACGGGCGTTTTTCGCCTGTCAGGTTAACGGACACGTCCACAGTCGCGCGACAGGCGACCGAAGCACACTCAGTCGCGCGGCGCGGTCATCACCACATCAGACTTCAGCTGGCTGTCGATCGGCGCGTCAGCCGCATCGTTCGCAGGAACGACCGACGGCGCGGCGAGACGATCGATCGTCTCGACAATGCCATCCCAGGGCAGCCCGCCGCGATTGCGCACCCGGTTATAGTTGGCGGCCGGGTCATAGACGGTCAGTGCAGCGTCGAGATCCACACCCTCCAGCCGGCCCATGGCGGCCAGCAGGCTGGCCTGGGCGACGTATTCATTGCGACGGGCGCTGGCCAGGGTGATCTGGGCGTTGCGCAGCTCCAGCTCCTGGTTCAGCACGTCAAGCGTGGTGCGAAGGCCGACCTGGGCCTCCTGCCGCACGCCCTCGGCGGCTACGGTCGCGGCCCGCACGGCTTCCTCGCCGGCCTGAAGCGTGGCGCGGGACGAGATCGACTGGGCATAGGCCGAGCTGACCGCCTGCAGGGTGTTGCGGCGCTCACCCTCGACGTTGATCTGGGCCACATTGGCGCGCTCACGGGCCTGGGCGACGCGCGAGCTGTTCAGCCCGCCGGTGAACAGCGGCACCGAGACGGTCGCGCCGGCCTGGAACCGGGTGTTGTCCCCAAGATCGTCGATGGCACCGAGATCGCTGGCCGTCCCGCCATAGGAGGCGGTCAGACGGGCCGAAGGCATGTACTCGGCCTTGGCCGCTGCGACGTTGGACTCGGCCGCGGCCAGGGTATAGGCGGCCGAACGGATGGACGGATTGTCGGTCAGGGCGACGTCGAGAGCGGCGTCGAAATCGGCCGGGATGCCCGGCAGGACCGGCATCGGGGCCAGATCGCCCGGGGCCTGGCCGACGACCGCGGCATAGACCGCGCGCGACACCGACAGCTGCGCCCGCGCATTGGCCAGATCGGCCTCGGACTGGGCCAGACGGGATTCGGACTGGGCAACGTCGGTGCGGGTGATCTCGCCGACCTCAAAACGGGCCGAGGCTTCTTCCAGCTGGCGTTGCAGAACGCCGAGGTTCGACTGGCGAATGGCCAGGATTTCGCCGTCGCGGATGACGTCGGCATAGGCCTGGATCACCGAGGCCAGAACCGTCTGTTCAATGTCGCGCAGGTTCTCGCGTCCGGCCAGGATGTTGGCCTCGGCCGCAGAGATACCGTGGCCGATGCGGCCACCCGACCAGAGCGTCTGGGACAGGCCGATGCTGGCGCTGCCGCTGTCGCTGTCCGGGTTGCTGAACGTCGCGCCGCTGTAGTCGCGGGCGTAGCTGGCGGTCAGGCTGACATCGAGTTGCGGACGCAGTCCGGCGCGCGCCTGGACGATGGATTCATCCAGCGCCCGCTGGTTCGCCCGTTGGGCCAGCAGCGACGGATTGGTCTGGTAGGCCAGGGCCAGCGCATCTTTCAGCGTTTCGGCCCAGGCGGGAGCGCCCATGCCGGTGATCACGGCGATGACGGCGACCGAGGCGAGCGCGCGCGTACGTTTCAGCATGTCTGTTCCTGCCTGGCGCGGGGAGGCGCGCCCTTCGTATCTCATCGGTGTGATGCGGGACGCTTTGCGCTCACGCCAGTTAAGTTTTTTTCACGCACTCGCCGGGAAAGTCCGTCGGGGCCTGCGATCCTACAGCGCGAAGATGGGGAGCGGCGACAGTTCCGCCAGCAGGGGCGGCGCAGCGTTGAACAGTTCCCGCCGGGACACCCCCTGCTCGCCCCGCACATAGAGTACCGCCTTGCCCACCGGACCGGTGCGCTCAACGACCGCCATCCGGCCGCCGACGTTCAGCACATCCAGCCAGGCCTCTGTACGTCCGGGCACCGCGCCTTCGCAGACGATCACGTCATAGCCGCCGGCGGCAGGGGCCTTGAGCGGTGCCACCGCCGTCCGGACGCCCTCCTCCGCCAGGACATCGCCGACCACCTCGAACACAGCGCCGTCGGCTTCCTGGGCGGTCACTTCGAGGCCGAGTCGCGCCAGCACCGCGGCGGCATAGGGCGCCGCCATCGCCAGGGCCGTCTCGCCCGGCTGCGCGTCCAGCGCCATCAGCAGCTTCGACAGGTCGCGGGCCAGAATCAGCTTTCGGCCGCCGGCGATCTCGGGCTCGATCTCGGCATAGGCGGAATAGGCACGCTCCGCCGGCAGGAACCTTTCCCGCGGCACAGCCAGCAGCGCCGCCTGCAGCGCGCGGTCTGTGACATCATTCACGCGGACCTGGCTGTCGACCATGACCTTGCGGGCGGCGGCGAAATCCATGGAGGAACGATCCTGCAGCTAGGGGGCCCGGTGAAATCCGGGAAATCTGGCGCGCTTATAGGTCTGTGCGTTGCGGGGGACAATCCGATCTGATAGCGAACGCCCCTCGCGATGGCGCGGCCGTTTTTTACGGCCCAGGGCCTGATGGCGGAGTGGTTACGCAGAGGACTGCAAATCCTTGCACCCGAGTTCGATTCTCGGTCAGGCCTCCATCGCGATTTCGTCCCAACCCGAACCGGCCGCGCCGCTCACAGGCAGCGGTCGCCTGCCGCCGGCGTCGTACCGAGGGTGAGACCGTGCGCCCGAAGCGGCCGAAGACGCCGGTAGCAAGAAGCGGGGTGGCCGACCCGGGCTGTCCGGTCAGGCGACCGGTGCGGTGATCCAGCCGATGACGCTGGCGGCGCTCACGCCCGCTGCGACGATACCGACCGCCAGCGCGATGCGCGCATTGCGGTGAATGAAGACGAAAATGCCGCCAAACATGATTGAACTCCCCCCGGACGCCCCACAGCGACACAGCTTTGCCGGTTCATCAAGGTGTACAAAGCGTTAATCGCGATTTGGTGATCGATTCACGCCCGGCGCGTGAAATGGTGCAGCGCGATTCCACTGGCGACTGAAACATTCAGCGAATCGAAGCCGCCTGACATCGGAATTCCGACCGGCCGGCAGCGTTCGATCACCGCCGGTGCCAGGCCCGGCCCCTCCGGCCCCAGCACGATCGCCACCCGCCCGCCCCGCGGTGCCTGGTCCAGCGCCTCACGCGCCCCCGGGGTCAGGGCGAAGACCTCGAACCCCGCAGCCGTCAGCCCCTCCACCATGGCCACTGCGTCCAGCCCCGTCGCCATCGGGGTCCGCAGCACAGCGCCGACCGAGACCCGGATGGCCTTGCGGTAAAACGGGTCGCAGCATTGCGCGTCCAGCAGAACGGCGTCCGCGCCGAAGGCCGCGGCGTTGCGGAAGATCCCGCCCATGTTGTCATGATTGCCGGTGCCGCAGGCCGCGACCACGACGGCCTCCGGCCCCATCCCGGCCAGACAGGCTTCCAGCGACCGGGCCGCCGGCTTTTCTCCGAGCGCCAGGATCCCCCGATGCAGGTGAAAACCGGCGATCGCATCCAGCACGGACTGACTCGCGACATAGACCGGCGTGTCCCCGGCCGCCCGTCCCAGCACCGCTGAGAGCCCTTCCAGCCGCTTTTCGTCCAGCAAGAACGCAATCGGCCGGCACAACGACCGGTCCGATGTCAGCACGTTCAGCACCACCTCGCCTTCGGCTACGAACAGGCCCTGCCTGCCCGTAAGGTCCCGTTCGCGGATGTCGCGGAAGCCGCCGATGCGTGGATCGTCGGGGTCGTCGATACGGATCAGGGCCAAGATCGGATATTTCCCGTTGCGTCAGTCTGACTCGCGCTGCTATAGCGCCCGCCTTCCCGAGAGGAAGTGTTCCGCGGTAGCTCAGTGGTAGAGCAGCCGACTGTTAATCGGCTGGTCGTAGGTTCGAATCCTACCCGCGGAGCCACTCTTTCCCCACCACAGCGTCAGCCGAAAAAAAAGCCCGACGCAGGCGCCGGGCTGAAGAAGTTCGGTGATGGTGGGTGTCCTCGAAGAAAGAAGACGATCCTCCGTTGCCCTGAATTGGTTAATCGATCGTAAAGCGATCATTCGCCGTCCGGCAGCCAGGTCGTCTGCCGCCCGCCCGCCGGGCCGCTCCAGACCACCCGCCAGCCCGCGCCCGCCCGTTCGACCCTTGTCCCCTCGCCGCCGCCTTCGCCCGGCCAGGTGAAGGCGCGACCGCCGACCCGGATTTCGTCCGGCCCCGTGGAAGGGCCAAGCACGAGGCTCCAGCGCCCCGCGGCGTCCGACTTGACCGCCCCGCCCTCGCCCCCGGCCGACACATCAAGCGGCTCACCCGCGGGCGCGCTGAGGCCGGACGCGAGCCGCATCCGGCCGTCGCTGTCGACTGCGCCCAGGGCCGGCGCACGGTCCAGTCGCCGCGTCGCCGCGCCCGCACGGAGGATGGCGACCGGGCCACGCCCCCCGGCGACGATCAGCAGACGCTCCGGTGCCGGCGCAGCGTCCTGCCCCACCTGGGTTTCCGGGCGCAGCAACAGGTCGCCGGCCGGAGCGGTCATGCGAATCTCGAACCGCCCCTGGTCATCGGCGGCCGCGGCATGAGCAGGGCCCGACTCACTGCGCAGCACAACCCGGGCACCCGGCTCGGCCTGACCCGAAAAGACCAGGCCGCCCGGGACGCGCCGCACCGAGCGAATCATCGGCGGACGGGTCCATCCCCCCACTGCGGCGGGGGCCCGTGTCTCCTCCGATGCCGCCGGCGCAGGCGGCGAACAGGCGGCGCTCGCGGCGCACAACACGGCCGCTATCACCGCCTTGCCCAACATGGCCCGTTTCATCGCATGCATCCGACCGCTAGGAGTATCGGCCCAGATAGCGCGCCAAGGCGGCCGCTGTCTCCCATCCGTTCCCGAGGCCCCATGTCTTCGCCTGTCGTCATCCAGCCCTTCGACGGAAAGTCCGTCTGCCTGTTCTGCGGTTCGTCGGATCTCTCCGACCCGGCCTACACCGCCGCGGCGCGCGCTTTCGGCGAGCAGACCGCCCAGGCCGGCTGGCGGCTGGTCTATGGCGGCGGCGGGGTCGGCCTGATGGGGGCCTCCGCCCGTGCCGCGCACGCGGCCGGCGGTCGGGTCCTTGGCGTCATGCCCGGCTTCCTGCGCAGCCGCGAGCGCCTGTTCGACGACGTCGAAACCCTGATCGTGCCCTCGATGCATGAGCGCAAGACGATCATGTACGACCAGTCCGACGCCTTCGTGGTCGCACCGGGCGGCGTGGGCACGCTGGAAGAGGTCATCGAGGTCCTGTCCTGGAAGCGCCTCGACCTCCACTCGAAGCCGGTCATCTTCCTGAATCTGAACGGCTTCTGGGAGCCACTGCTGGCCGTCATGGAACACAGCATCGCCGAGGGCATGACCCCCGCCAGCTTCCGTCAGGCCTGGGTCGTCTGCGACACGGTCGATGCCGCGATCGCTGCCATGCAGGCCGCCGACGACATGCCGCACTTGCAACATGATCGCCGTTAAGTAATCACTGGTTAGCCAGCCGGTGTCCGTAAGTCTCTTTTAGAGACGCACCTTGACAGTTGCGTATGAAAACGGACACTGGTGCCACGGGACGGATGACCGCTCCCGCCTAATCGGAGACCTCCCCATGCGTGCTCTGCTCATCGCCGCGGCCCTGTTCGCCGCCGCCCCCGCCTTCGCCCAGACCCCGAACACCAGCGCCGTTCTCGTCGACGCCGCCCGCGCCCCGGTCGCCGCCATTATCATCGACGGTGCCTCCTGGCGTTGCCAGGGCGCGTCCTGCACCGCCAGCGGCGGCGCCAACCAGCCGGCGACCCGCGCCTGCCGCCGCGTCGTGGCCCGCTTCGGTGCCGTGTCGTCGTTCAGCTACAAGGGCGTCGCCCTGACCGCCGAACAGATCGCCGCCTGCAACGCCTGATCGCCTTCAGGCCCTGAAACGACAAAGGCCGCCCTGCGAAGGGCGGCCTTTTTCTTGCGCAGGGCATGGAGGGCGAAACCGCCTCAGGCCGTTTCGCCCTTCAGCCGTTTCACGATCCGCTCGCGCCCGATCATCGGCGCCAGCGTGGCCATGTCCGGGCCATGCTGCTGGCCGGTGATCATCATCCGCAGAGGCATGAACAGGGCCTTGCCCTTGGCACCCGTGGCCTCCTTGACCGCGTTCGTCCACACCGGCCACAGCGTCTCATCGATCGTCTCCGGCAGAGCGGCCAGAGCCGCCGCCGCAAAGGCCGCATCCTCGATCAAAGGCGTGACCGGCCCGCGCACGATCGTCGCCATTTCAACGACATCAGCGAACTTCTGAAGGTTGCCTCGCACGCCGTTCCAGAAGGCCTCGCCCAGATCGGCGTCCAGTTCGGCCAGCCGCGGCCGGGCCGTCGCATAGTCCATCACATGCAGGGACTGCGCATTCAGCCGGTCCAGGTCGGCCGTGTCGTAACGCGCCGGAGAGCGGCCCATTTTCGAGAAGGCGAAGCTGCTGCCGAGGGCATCGATCGAGGTTCCGACCTCCAGCGGATCCGAGGTGCCGATCCGGCCCAGATGGCTGGTGATGGCGATCGGCTCATAGCCGAGATCGCGCATCTCGCTGATCGACAGCGAGCCCAGCCGCTTGGACAGGGCCTGACCGTCGGCCCCGACCAGCAGCGGCATATGGGCGAAGGCCGGCGTCGGCCCGCCCAGGGCCTCGAAGATCTCGATCTGGGCACCGGTGTTGGTGACGTGATCCTCGCCGCGGATGACGTGGGTGATGGCCATGTCGATGTCGTCGACGACCGACGGCAGGGTGTAGAGGAACAGGCCGTCCTCGCGGATCAGCACCGGGTCCGACATCGAGGTCGTGTCCACCTCGGCATGGCCGCGCGCCAGGTCCTCCCAGGCGACCCGCCGGCCCTCCAGCTTGAAGCGCCAGTGCGGACGACGGCCCTCGGCCTCATAGGCCGCCTTCTCCGCCTCCGTCAGCTCCAGGGCCGCGCGGTCGTAGATCGGCGGGAGGCCACGGGACAGTTGCACCTTGCGGCGGCGATCCAGCTCTTCCGAGGTGTCGTAGCAGGCGTAGAGCCGGCCCGAGGCCTTCAGCCGCGCTGCGGCCTCCTCATAGCGGTCGAACCGCTTTGACTGGTTGTAACGTTCGTCCCAGACCAGCCCCAGCCAGGTCAGGTCGTCCTCGATGCCCTGCTCGAACTCGGGCGTGGACCGCGCCAGATCGGTGTCGTCGATGCGCAGCACGAATTTGCCGCCATGCCCCTTCGCGAACATCCAGTTCACGAGAGCGGTGCGGACGTTGCCGACGTGCAGCTTACCCGTCGGCGACGGGGCGAAACGGACCTTGACGGACATGGAGCGCAGAAGACCTCAATTGGGAGGCGGCTAGGTCGCGCTCCCTTGCGGCCAAGTCAAGGCGAGCCGTCCGTGTGGTGTCAGCCCGGGAAGCGCAGCCGCACCGGACGCCGGCGGCGGATCCGGTCAGCCGGCGCTGCTGCAGGCGACCTTCAGGTTCGCGATCGCTGTGGCCAACTGTCTCGCGCCGTCCATCGTTTCAAAGGGGATGGCGTGGGTCCCGATCCGGTCCGGGGTGGTCCGATAGGCACCGCTCTGGATACAGGCCGAACCATCGGCACAGCGGAATGTGAGGATGGCTCCCCCGTCCGGGCCTTCTTCGGGCCCATCCTCAAGGATTTCAGCCAGCGGCATGCGCCAGAGGCCCCAGACCGCGTTCCTGCCATGGCCGTGTTCGACCGTCACGCAGTCAGCCTTGATCTGGTGATACATATAAAGGCCCGAACCGGTGGACCATTGGTGAAACCCCGGCTCAGGCGCAGCGTCCTGGGCCCGAGACGTCCCGGCCAGGGCGAGCGCACCCAATCCGATGATCATCCATTCACGCATCGCCTTCCCCCTGAAACTGTTTCAAGGGCAAAAAACCATCGTGCGATGAACGCCGTCTGAATGGACGGGATCAGTCGTCCCGATGCACGCGCTCGCGGCGCTCATGCCGCTCCTGCGCCTCGACCGACAGCGTCGCCGTCGGGCGGGCTTCCAGCCGTCCGAGGCTGATCGGCTCGCCGGTCTCCTCGCAATAGCCGTAGGAGCCGTCCTCGATGCGGCGCAGCGCCTCGTCGATCTTGGAGATCAATTTGCGCTGGCGGTCCCGGGTCCGCAGCTCCAGTGCCCGGTCGGATTCCGACGACGCCCGGTCGACCAGATCCGGATGATTCTCCGTCTCGGCCTTCAGGTTGACGACAGTCCCCTTGGACTCGCGAAGGATGTCATCCTTCCAGTCCATCAGCTTGCCCTTGAAATAGGCAAGCTGCCGCTCGTTCATGAACGGCTCGTCGTCGGACGGCCTGTACGCGGCCGGCTCGACAATCACAGACGCCAATGCGGTCATCGTTCGCACTCACGGTCTTAAACAGCGCCCCCCTGTGGCGCAGCCCTGCCTATAGGGAGGACGAGGAGTCGCGGCAACAACACTCGCGCGAGCGTGACCGGTGAAGCTGAGACTCCGTGCGCGACCGTGACATTTCTTCATCACCCGCCGCTCGCCGACCCTGTTTTTACAAGGGATTTCGGAGGCTTATGCTGCACTGCGGCGTAAGTCGGCCTTGGCCAGTTCGACCGCGGCGCGGAGATCGATCTGATCCAGCAGGTTGTTGAGCTCTGCATCGGCGTCAACCGGACGTTCTTCGCGCAGGGTCCGCGTCAGCCGGTCCAGCGCGCCTTCGCCCGCCTCTCCCATCAAAAGGGCCAGTTTCAGCTCCTCCAGACGATCGAGCAGACCGCCGCCGCGGCGGATCGCCCGGCGACGCCGCTCGGTGGCGTCCTCAACACCCTGCAGCGCCATCAGGGCCGAGACATCCGTCACGGCTGACGGTGCCGAGGCCGAGGTCGTGGCGCTCGTGCCGGCCGCCGCGGGGGCGGACGGCACAGAAAAGCCGCCGCCGGCGCGTGCGGCGCGGGGCCCCTGGGCCCGGGACGGCCCGGACGGACCTGTGACCTTCATGGCATGAGACTCCAGTCCATGCCGAACCATCGTCGGAGCAGCGTGACCGTTTGGTTAACGGCCCGGCACTTTCTGCCGCGGCCCGCCGCCCTGAGCTCCGCAGATCTGTTGTTTTTACGAACCTTTCTGACTGGCACGGCGCTGGCATGACGCAGAGCGCAACAGTTCGTGGACGCCCCGCCTATGCAGAAACTGCTCGCTACCCTCCTGACCGCCGCCGCCCTGGCCGGACTCGCGTCTCCGGCACTGGCCCAGTCGCGGATCAAGGACATCGCCGCGGTCGAGGGCGTCCGATCCAACCAGCTGGTCGGCTACGGCCTCGTGGTCGGACTGAACGGTACGGGCGACAGCCTGCGCAACTGCCCCTTCACGCGGCAGTCGCTGGAAGGCATGACCGAGCGGCTCGGCGTCAACATCCGCGGGGCCAACGCCAACTCCAAGAACATGGCCGCCATCATGGTGACGGCCGAGCTCCCGCCCTTCGCCACGCCGGGGGCCCGCATCGACGTGAACGTCTCCTCGATGTGTGACGCCAAGAGCCTGCCGGGCGGCACCCTGCTGGTGACCAGCCTCCAGGGCGCAGACGGCCAGGTCTATGCCGTGGCCCAGGGCTCGGTTCAGACCGGCGCGGTGTCGGGCGGCGGGGCCTCCGGCTCCTCCGTCACCCGCGGCGTCCCCACCGCCGGCCGCATCGCCTCAGGCGCCACGGTCGAGCGCGAGACGGGCTTCCACCTCGCCAATATGAACGAGGTCCGCCTGACCCTGCGCAATCCCGACTTCACGACGGCCCAGCGCATGGCCGCTGCGATCAACCAGGTTTATCCGGACACCGCCCTCGCCGAGAACGGCACCGTCGTCGCCCTGCGCGCGCCGGGCCAGATGGGCATGGCCGGCTTCATCAGCCGGGTCGAGAACCTCGAGGTCATGGTCGACTCCCCGGCGCGCGTGATCGTCGACGAGGTCAACGGCGTCATAGTCATGGGCGAAGCGGTCCGCGTCTCCACCGTCGCCATCGCCCAGGGCAATCTGACCATCTCGGTTCAGGAAAGCCCGACCGCCAGCCAGCCCACCCCCTTCAGCCGCGGCGGCGAGACCGTCGTCCTTCCCCAGACCGATGTGGCGGTCGAGGAGGAGCTGGGTCGCCAGATGCGGATCGTCGGCGGCGGGACGTCGCTCTCCACCCTGGTCAACGGCCTCAACGCCCTCGGCGTCAGCCCGCGCGACATGATCAGCATCCTGCAGGCCATCAAGGCTGCCGGTGCCCTCCAGGCCGAAATCGAGGTGATGTGATGATCCAGTCCACCGTCTCCCCCGCCACCCTGCCCCCGGCTGCGCCGCCGGCCGTTGCCGCCCGGATGCGCGAGACGGCAGAGCAGTTCGAGGCCTCCTTCCTGTCCCAGATGCTCAAGCCGATGTTCGAGGGCCTTTCGACCGAGGCCCCCTTCGGCGGCGGTGAGGCTGAAGGCACCTGGCGAGGCTTCCTCGTCGAGGCCATGGCCAAACAGGCCGTCCGCGGCGGCGGCATCGGCCTGGCCGATCAGGTCGTCGCCCAGATGCTGAAAATGCAGGAGCAAGGCCAATGACCGACACCGCCACACTGAACGCCACGGCCCGTGTCCGCCAGCTGACCGACCTGACGGCCCGTCTGACCGCTCGCCTGAGCGAGGAGTCGAAGGTCTTCGAATCCCATCGCCCCCAGGACGCGGCCGCCGCCCTGGCCGGAACCCAGGATCTCGCCAATACCTACCGGCGCGAGTCGGCCCAGCTGAAGGCCGATCCCGCGTCGGTCGCCGCCGCCTCGCTGGCCGACAAGACCGCCCTGATCCGCGCCACCGAAGCCTTTGAGGCAGTGCTGTCGCGTCACGCCCGCGCCGTCGAGGCCGCCCGCATCATCTCGGAGGGCCTCGTCCGCACCATCGCAGCAGAGGTCAATGACCAGCGCGGCAGCCCATCCGCCTACGGCGCGACGGGTCGGGCCAACACCGGCGACGGACGCGCCGTGGCGTTCAACCGCCAGGCCTGAATGCGCTGTTAAGCTTCTTCGTCGAGCCAGTGTTCATTTCCATGCAGTAACCGGTAGACATGAACACAAAGTCCCGCCTCCTCGGTATGGCCTTCGCCGCAGCCGACACACTGCTCGAACTCCAGGCTGATGGACGCGTCGATATCGCGCTCGGAGCCGGCCCCTGTCCGGGCGGCAGCGGCGCGGACTGCTGGCGCGGCAGCTTGCTGACGGATCTCGTCGGCAAGGCGGGCCAGAAGCCTTTGATCGACGCGCTGGCGGCGATCCGCCCCAATGAGCGCCCCGCGCCGATCGAGGTCCTGATCAGCTGCGACACGGAATATGTCCGTCGTGCCCGCCTGAGGCTTTTCCAGCTTCCCGACCTTGCCCCGGCCGTTTCGTGCGCCATCAGCTATGAAGGCGCGCCCTTCACCCTCACCGTCCCTGAAGCGCCGAGCTTCCTGTCGGCCGACGGACTGCTGTCGCGCGTACGCGGTTCGATCCTCGCCCGGGCCGAGCCGGTCGCCGTCGCCTTCGTCGATGTGCCCGGCCTTGATGCCCCCGGCGAGGCCAACCAGCGCGCCGCGGCCCGTGTCGCCGCCGTCCTTCAGGCCTCGTCCGTCGACGGCGTTTCGGCCGCCCGGCTCGCCCCCGAACGGTTTGCCCTGGTCCGCGATGCCAACTCCCCGACAGATCTGGCCGCCGAGGTTCGCGATGCCGGCGCTGCCGAGGGTATCGATCTTGTCGCCCGCACGACCGAGGCCGCCCTGTCCGGCGGGACCAGCGCCGAGTCGACGGTTCGCGCGCTGCGCTTCGCGCTGGAGGCCTGCATCAAGGACGGCGGCGTCGAGGGTGCCGGCGTGGCCTTCTCGGAAAGCCTCAAGCGCACGCTCAAGGAGGCCGATCGCTTCGGAACCATGGTCAAGAGCCGCGACTTCGCCCTTGAGTACCAGCCCATCGTCGACCTCGGGACCGGGGTCACGCACCATTTCGAGGCCCTCGCCCGCTTCGGGTCCCGCGGCCCCGCCGACTCCATCCGGCTGGCGGAAGAGCTCGGCCTGATCGAGGGCTTTGATCTCGCCGTCGCCGAAAAGGCCCTGCAACAGCTGCGTCGGCCGGGCTTCGGCCTGACCCGGATCGCGGTCAATGTGTCCGGAGCCTCACTCGGCACCGATGCCTATGTCGAGGGCCTGCTGCGGCTCACGGCGTCCGCGCCGGACATTCGCAACCGGATCCTGATCGAGGTCACCGAGACCGCCGCCGTGGCCGACATCGAGGCCGCCGCGCGTCGCCTCACCGCCGTGCGCAAGGCGGGCATCAAGATCTGCCTCGACGACTTCGGCGTCGGCGCCGCCTCGCTCGACTATCTGCACCGCCTGCCCGCCGACACGGTCAAGATCGACGGCCGTTTCGTGCGGGAGATCACCAGTGACAGCCGCGCGCGCGACCTGGTCGCCCACCTGGTCGAACTGTGCGGCGACCTTAAGATGTCCACGATTGCCGAGATGATCGAGACCGAAGAACAGGCGACCGCCATCCGGTCGCTCGGCGTCGGCTATGGCCAGGGCTGGCTGTTTGGTCGGCCGGCCTCCGAACCAACCGTCGCCGTGGCCCAGCCGGTCACCGCGCGTCGCCGCGGGGCGGTTGCGAGCTGGGGCTAGGGGCTAGGGCGTCAGTCGCGCCGTGCCGCGTCGCGACGGGCGCGAACCCGGACCCGCTTGGGCCGCGGAAGGCTGAGGGCGAAGACGAGCGCCATCAGCGTGGCGGAAAGGCCGAAGCCGATTTCCAGAGCGCTGATCATCATCGTCTGATCTCCAAAAGCCTGTACCAAACTCGAAGATGCGGTCGAAGCGGCCGTCGCGCAAGCCATTTCGGCAATAGCGCTGCTCCAGGACGCATGAGACCATGCCGGCGGAGGAGATTTCATGCGCCATATTCCCGCCTGCGCCGCCATCGTCCTGGCCGCCACCCTGTCGGCCTGCGCCCACGCGCCTCAAGGTGCGACCGTCCCCGCCGACTATTCGCCGATCGCCGGCGAACCGGCCCCGCCCAATGCCCGCTACTACGCCGAGTGCATCGGCGAGGCGGCCGCCTCAGGGCGCTTCCGTCGTGCGTCTGATGGTGGCGGCGACGAACTGATCCTGTTCACCTGCACCGGGGCACCTGCCCGCGCTTTCTGGGACGCCCTCGGCCCGTGGAGCGTGGCGCACGACTCTGCCTTCGCCCATGCCGGCCGCCAGTATCGCTCGACCGCCAGGGTCGTCGCCAACATGTACGGCGTCGACTCCTGCTCGGTGGACGCCTCGGACGCTGACCCTCGCTGCGTCATCACCTTCAACGCCGGGGACTTCCTCGACGGCCAATAGCCGCAATGGCGAACCATCGTCCGACGGCCTAGGTAGGAGCCGTGACCCTGTCCGATGATCCCGAAACCCGCCGTCAGGCCGCCGTCAGCCGTATTGAGGCCGAGACCGGCATCGACGAGCCGATGATCGCGCGACTGGTCGACGCCTTCTACGACCGGGTTCGCGCCGATCCGCTGCTCGGGCCCGTCTTTGCCGACCGGATCAGTGACTGGGGACCGCACCTCGAGCAGATGCGCCTGTTCTGGTCATCCGTGGCCCTGATGAGCGGCGTCTATCACGGCCGGCCCATGCCCAAACACCTGCCCCTGCCGGTCGACGCCCGCCATTTCGATCGCTGGCTGGAGTTGTTCGGGGCAACGGCTGCCGAGGTCTGCCCACCCCGGGCCGCGGCGCATTTCGTCGAACGCGCGCGGCGGATCGCGGAGAGCCTCGAACTGGGCATCGCCGGGGCCCAGGGCGTGCTGCTCCGCAAGGGCGAACGCTATCTGAGGCCGACCGATGGGTGGCTGCCGCCCGCCTGACGCTGTCCCTGCTGACACCTGATGTCAGCAAGGCCTGCCACGCCGATGGTGTTCCTACATTGTTCTTGCTGAATTCCGCGAATTGCTCCCCATATAGCGGCGTCGCACCGGACCCTCCCCGGCCCTGTCGCGTTCCCCGACTCCCAGCCATCAGGCCCCATGACCGAAAAGCACAACTTCATCCGCGTGCGCGGTGCCCGCGAGCACAATCTCAAGGGCGTCGACCTCGACATCCCGCGGGAACAGCTCGTGGTCATGACCGGCCTGTCGGGCTCGGGCAAAAGCTCGCTCGCCTTCGACACCATCTACGCCGAGGGCCAGCGTCGTTACGTCGAAAGCCTGAGCGCCTACGCCCGCCAGTTCCTCGAACTGATGGGCAAGCCTGACGTGGACCTGATCGAGGGCCTGTCACCGGCCATCTCGATCGAACAGAAGACAACCTCGAAGAACCCGCGCTCGACCGTCGGCACGGTGACCGAAATCCACGACTATATGCGCCTGCTGTGGGCGCGCGTCGGCGTGCCCTATTCGCCCGCCACCGGCCTGCCGATCGAGAGCCAGACCATCTCCATGATGGTCGACAAGCTGACCGCCCTGCCAGAGGGCGAACGGCTGCTGCTGCTGGCCCCCGTCGTGCGCGGCCGCAAGGGCGAATACCGCAAGGAAATGGCCGAGTGGCAGCGCGCCGGCTTCCAGCGCGTCAAGATCGACGGCGAATTCTACGCCATCGAGGACGCCCCGACGCTCGACAAGAAGTTCAAGCACGACATCGACATCGTCGTGGACCGGATCGTCACCAAGGCGGGGCTGGAAAGCCGCTACGCCGACAGCCTGCAGACAGCCCTGGGTCTTGCCGACGGCATCGCCGTGGCCGAATGGGCCAATGTCGCGGACGGCGAGAAGGAGCCGCGCCGGCTGACCTTCTCCGAGAAATTCGCCTGCCCGGTCTCCGGTTTCACTATCAGCGAGATCGAGCCCCGCCTGTTCTCGTTCAACAACCCCTTCGGCGCCTGTCCGACCTGCGACGGTCTGGGGGTCAAGCTGGCCTTCGACGCCGACCTCGTCATCCCCGACCGCGACAAGACCCTGCACAAGGGGGCCGTGGCCCCGTGGTCGCGCGGCCCCTCGCCGCTCTACACCCAGACCCTGCAGTCGCTCAGCCGCCACTACGGCTTCTCGATGGACGTGGCCTGGCGCGAGCTGCCGGAAAAGGCCCAGACCGTCATCCTGCGCGGCACCGGGTCCGAGAAGATCAAATTCAGCTACGACGACAACGCCCGTAAATATGAGGTCTCCAAGGCCTTCGAGGGCGTGCTCCCGAACCTCGAGCGGCGCTGGCGCGAGACCGATTCCTCATGGGTCCGCGAGGAGCTGGGCCGGTTCCAGTCCGAAACCCCGTGCGAGGTCTGCCACGGCAAACGCCTCAAGCCCGAGGCCTTGGCGGTCAAGGTCGCGGCCACGGACATCGCAGAGGTCTCCTGGCTGTCGATCAAACAGGCCCACGCCTGGTTCACCGACCTCGACGGCAAGCTGACCGACAAGCAGATGGAGATCGGCCGGCGCATCCTGAAAGAGATCACCGACCGGCTGCGCTTCCTGAACAACGTCGGCCTCGACTATCTCAGCCTGTCGCGCGCCTCGGGCACCTTGTCCGGCGGCGAGAGCCAGCGCATCCGTCTGGCCTCCCAGATCGGCTCGGGCCTGACCGGCGTGCTCTACGTCCTCGACGAGCCGTCCATCGGCCTGCACCAGCGCGACAACTCCCGCCTGCTGGAAAGCCTGCGCGGCCTGCGCGACCTCGGCAATTCCGTCCTCGTCGTCGAACATGACGAGGAGGCCATCCTCACCGCCGACTATGTCATCGACATGGGCCCGGCTGCCGGCGTCCACGGCGGCGAGGTCTGCGCCCAGGGCACCCCCGCCGAGGTCATGGCCGACGCCAAATCCCTGACCGCCAAATACCTGACCGGCGAGCGGGAGATCGAACTGCCCGCCGAGGGCCGCCGACCGGTCGACCGCAAGAAGATGCTCCGCGTCTCGGGTGCCACCGGCAACAATCTGAAGAACGTCACCGGCGAGATCCCCGGCGGTCTGTTCACCTGCGTCACCGGCGTGTCCGGCGGCGGCAAGTCGACCTTCACCATCGAGACCCTCTACAAGGCCGCCGCCCGCCGGCTGCACAACGCCTCTGACGCCCCCGCCCCGTTTGATCGCATCGAGGGGCTGGAGCTGTTCGACAAGGTCATCGACATCGACCAGTCGCCCATCGGCCGCACCCCGCGCTCAAATCCCGCCACCTACACCGGGGCCTTCGGACCGATCCGGGACTGGTACGCCGGCCTCCCGGAGTCAAAAGCCCGCGGCTATGGCCCCGGCCGCTTCTCGTTCAACGTCAAGGGCGGTCGGTGCGAGGCCTGCCAGGGCGACGGCCTGATCAAGATCGAGATGCATTTCCTGCCGGACGTCTACGTCACCTGCGACGTCTGCAAGGGCAAACGCTACAACCGCGAGACCCTCGAGATCGTCTTCAAGGGCAAGTCGATCAGCGACGTCCTCGACATGACGGTCGAGGAGGCCGCGTCCTTCTTCAAGGCCGTGCCCTCGATCCGCGACAAGATGCTGACCCTGAACCGCGTCGGCCTCGGCTATGTCCAGGTCGGGCAGTCCGCGACCACCCTCTCGGGCGGCGAGGCCCAGCGGGTCAAACTGTCCAAGGAGCTCTCGAAGCGGGCCACCGGCAAGACCCTCTACATCCTCGATGAGCCCACGACGGGCCTGCATTTCGAGGACACGAGGAAGCTGCTGGAGGTGCTTCAGGAGCTGGTCGACAACGGCAACACCATCGTGGTGATCGAGCACAATCTCGACGTCATCAAGGTGGCCGACTGGCTGCTCGACTTCGGTCCCGAGGGCGGCGACGGCGGCGGCGAGATCGTCGCGGTCGGTACCCCCGAACAGGTTGCCGCCAATCCGAAGAGCTGGACCGGCAAATACCTGAAAGAGGTCCTCGACCGCCACGAAACCCGCCGCAAGGCCCGGGTGGCGGCGCTCAAGAAGAGCGCCTGACTGCTCAGGCCGCTTACGGAGCCGTCTCCGGGGCGGCTTCGACGCCGTGGCCGCGGGTCCGGCCGCGCAACGCCAGCACGACCGTGCCGGACAGCAGGACCGCCGTCGTCACCAGACTGGCCTCGGGTCCAAAGCTCGCGCCGGTCAGCCACCAAGCCGCGCCTGGGGCACCGGTCAGGTCGGTGATCAGCGGCAGGCTGTCGATCTTCATCCCGGACACTTCCAGCCCGAAGCCGAGCCCCAGCAGCCAGTTCCAGGCCGCATGCCGGCCGCAGACACCCCACAGCGAGCCCTCCCGCACGGCGTAGAGACTGATGAACAGGCCGAACAGGACGATGTTGGCCAGTCCGACATACAGCTCGTTGGACGGCTCGATATTGCCGGCATGGGCGAGGGCGAACAGGGCCGAGTTGCCGATCACTGCAATCCACAGACCGTGCCGCGAGGCGATCAGTTGCATCAGCCAGCCGCGGAACAGCAGCTCCTCCGACGAACCCTGGATGATGAAGCCCAGCATCAGCACGCCGATCGGCAGCAGGGCCGCACCGACGGCGGCGGAGCCGAACGCCCCGGGGCCCTCGACGACATAGCCGCCCGCCGCCCAGATGATCCCGACCACGCCGCCGAGGAAGGCCAGGCCGATCAGATAGCCGCGCAGAAAGCGCACCGGCCCCTTCGCATTCAGGCCCAGCGCCGCCGGTCCGCGCCGCTCGAACAGCCAGGCCCAGAGCAGCACCAGCACCGATCCCAGGCCGAAGGACGCAACCAGTTCATAGGCCAGCTGCGGCCAGCCGTCCGACCCGCCGCCCGGCGTCACGAAACCCGTCGCAATGGCCGGCAGGAAAGCACCCAGCTGCCCGCCGACCATGAAGACCGCGCCGAGCACAATGGCCGCGAGGGTCCAGGTCCGGCGATGCCTCAGCTTGCGCGGGGCGTAGAGTTCAATGCCGGCCATGCGGCGCTCCTTGTGACAGCTCTGCGGACATCGGTCCGTCCCGCCATGAGGCCGCGACTCCGCAGAATGGATGCGGGGCGCGTGGAATTCCCTTCACCGGGCCTCCCCGCACCCCCCCCAGCCGCCTTCTATTCCGAAGCCGCAGCGCCCTCTGCCGGGCCGACGATATCGCGATAGGCGGCCGAGAACGGCGCATAGAGGACAGCGACGGTCAGGGCGTAGACGAAGGCGTTCACGACCGAGGAAACGATCATCCACGGGTTCGTCGGGTTGAAGTTCCGGAACATTTCCGTGGGGTCCTCGCTCATGCTTCCGAACATGGACATCCCGCCCATCATGCTGATCGGCATCGCCACGATCCCGGCCAGCAGCGAGACGATGACCACCATGACGAAGGCGATGAAAGCCATGCCCAACAGGGGCCAGAACCGGCCCTTGGTCACGGCGAATGAATCGAAGATGGCGAATTTCTTCTGAGCGATCGTGATCGGCACGGCCAGGCTCCAGCGCACGGCGAGCCAGATCATGAAGGCAATGGCCGCCAGCATGGCCAGCACCATCACCAGAGCACCCCAGCCCTCAATGGCACTGATGGCGATCCCGCCGATGACGGCCGCGGCGACCACGGCGATACAGGCCGCGATCGAGTACATGATGGCGATGACGATGGTCACGACGAAGACCCGCACCTCATCCATACCGAGACGCATATATCCGAAACCGCTGGTCCCGGGCGTCAGCACAGCCCGGGCGATCGCCGCCATCAGCACGGCGCCGATGACCAGCGAAAGGGGAATGGCCCAGGCCATGTGGCTCATGGCCGCGACGTAGGATTCCATGATCGGGACCAGGGCCTCGGGCGAGCTCGGCGGCGGTCCGGCCTCAAGGGCCTCCATCTGCTCCATCCATACCGACAGGGACCGCATCATCCCGCCGGCCGCGAACAGGGTAGCCAGGGTGTAGACCAGATAGAGCAGCGTCCAGCCCACCAGGGCGACGGGGTTGCGGCGGACGAGGCGGAAGCCTTCGAATGCCGCGTCAGTTGCGGAAAACGCCATGGGTCGTTCCTTCTTCGGGATCGTGCTTGGTTTAGTGGGCCGGTTCGGGCGAGACGGTCTCTTCCACGACGGCCGGCTGTGAGGTTCCGGCGAGTTGCCGGCAGGCTGAGGCGAAGGGCGCGACCATCAGCGTCATGAACGCTCCGTACACCCAGGAGACGACCAGCCCGCCAACGACCAGCCATGGCCAGTTGACCGCCATCCAGGCGTTTATCCCCTCAAAGGGGTTCGCATCATGGCCCGCGCCTTCAAAGGCCGATCCGGTGGCCGCGATGAGCCCCCCCGCCGCCAGGACGACGACGAGGACGACCACGAAATAGATGACCATGATGATCAGGCCGATCAGCAGTTGCATGCCCAGCAGCGGCCAGCCCTTGCCCGCCGCCAGCTTCCAGCCCTGGGCGAAGGCGAAGTCCCGGTACAGCACGCTGGCGGGCGCGATCAGGCTGACCCGCGCCAGCCCCCAGAGCAGCGCGACGATCATCGCCAGCCCCACGAGCCCGCAGGTCCAGAGGGCCACCGCCTCGCCCTGGGGCCATAGGCCGAAGCCGAGCGCGACGCACAGCAGGATGCCGAGGATCATCACGATATAGATGCCGATACCGATCGCGAGCCCCGCGACCGCAACGCGCAGTTCATCCATGCCCAGCCGCACGGAAAAGAACGAGCGCTCCTCCGGTCGAAGAACGGCGCGGAAAATGGCGGTATAGACAATCCCCATCCCCAGATACTGCCCCAGATTGGCCAGCAGGGAGGCCATCTGGAACTGCATCATCTGGGCGAACATGCCTTCGGTAAACGCGGAATCTGCCGCGGCACCCGAGTCAGGGTCCGGCATGTTGGCGAACATCTCGCCCATCGCCGGGAACATCAGGCCGAGCGCGGCAAACATGGGGGCCACCATCAGCAGACCCCAGGCGAAGACCGCAAACGGTCGCCGGCCGATCAGGCCGAACCCGTCTCCGATCGACGTGCCGATCGAGAATCTCTTCATAGCCCCCTCCTCTTTCCCCGCCTCACGCTAGCCCGGATTGCCTTGCCCCGCTAGAAGCCGCCCATGACGGAAACCATCCAGCCTGTACACATCATCGGCGGCGGCCTTGCCGGTTCAGAAGCCGCCTGGCAGATCGCCCGTGCCGGCGTGCCCGTGGTGCTGCACGAAATGCGCGGCGTGCCGGGCGTGAAGACCGACGCCCACAACACCGACGGCCTCGCCGAGCTGGTCTGTTCCAACTCCTTCCGCTCGGACGACTGGGAGCACAACGCCGTCGGCCTGCTGCACGCCGAGATGCGGGCGCTGGACTCCATCATCATGAGCTGCGGCGACGCCCACCAGGTTCCCGCCGGCGGTGCCCTCGCCGTCGACCGCGACGGCTTCTCGCAGGCCGTGACGGCGAAGCTGGAAGCCCACCCCCTGATCACCGTCGTGCGAGAGGAGATCGCCGGCCTGCCGCCGGAAGAGTGGGACAATGTGATCGTCGCCACCGGCCCCCTGACCTCTCCGGCCCTCGCCGAGGCCATCCTCGAACTGACCGGCGAGGACGCGCTCAGCTTCTTCGACGCCATCGCCCCCATCGTCCACGCCGACTCGATCGACTTCGACATCGCATGGCGCCAGTCGCGCTATGACAAGGAGGGCCCGGGCGGTGACGCGGCGGCCTACGTCAACTGCCCCATGGACAAGGCCCAGTACGAGGCCTTCATCGACGCCCTGCTGGACGGGCCCAAGGCCGAGTTCAAGGAGTGGGAGAACGTCCCCTATTTCGACGGCTGCCTGCCTATCGAGGTCATGGCCGAGCGCGGCCGCGAAACCCTGCGCCACGGCCCGATGAAGCCGGTCGGCCTGACCAATCCGCGTGACCCCCAGGTCAAGTCATACGCCATCGTCCAGCTGCGGCAGGACAATGCCCTCGGCACCCTGTTCAACATGGTCGGCTTCCAGACCAAGCTGAAGCACGGGGCCCAGGCCGAGGTCTTCCGCATGATCCCGGGCCTGCACGAGGCCCAGTTCGCCCGCCTCGGCGGCCTGCACCGCAACACCTTCCTCAACAGCCCGAAACTGCTGGACCGCCAGCTCCGCCTGAAGGCCATGCCGCGCCTGCGCTTCGCCGGTCAGGTCACCGGCGTCGAGGGCTATGTCGAGAGCGCCGCCATGGGGCTGCTGACCGGCCGCCTCGCCGCCGCAGAGCGCCTGGGCCGCCCGCTCGAGGCGCCGCCGGTCCACACCGCCCTCGGTGCCCTCGTCGAACACATCACCGGCGGCCACCTCGACGGCCCCGGCGGCATCTCCAAATTCCAGCCGATGAACATCAACTACGGCCTGCTCCCGCCGCTCGAGGCCCCCAAGGTCGACGAGGCCGGGGTCAAGATCCCGATGAAGGAACGCGGCCGGGCCAAGAAGCGGCTGATGAGCCTGCGCGCCCTGGAGGCGCTGAAGGCGTGGCGGGACGCGGCTTGATCGTCGAGCCCGCCAAGGTCGCGATCCGCCGCCGGATCACCGACCTGTTCAACGACGCCGCAAAGGGTGAGCGCCCCATCCTGCGCCGCGCCGATGCCCTGTTCGCCCCGGACTCCGTCGCCTGGCGGGTCAATGGCGACATCGTCACCATGATGATCGGCGGCGTTTCCGGCCTGCTGCTGCAGATGCTGCATCCGGCGGTACTGGCCGGGGTCTGGGACCATTCGGATTTCCGCTCAGACATGCACGGCCGACTGCGGCGCACGGCCAAATTCATCGCCGTCACCACCTATGATCACGCCGAATACGGCATCGCCGCCATCGACCGGGTGCGCGGCATCCACGACCGGATCGGCGGCGTCCTCCCCGACGGGACGCCCTATCGCGTCAGCGACCCGGCCCTTCTGGCCTGGGTCCATGTCACCGAAGCGATCAGCTTCCTGAACGCCTGGATCCGCTACGCCGAACCCGACATGCCGCGGGCCGACCAGGACCGCTATTTCGCCGAAATGGCGGTCGTCGCCGAACGGCTTGGCGCCGACCCGGTGCCGCACGACCGCGCGGCCGCCGAGGCGCTGATCCGGTCGATGCACCCGCCCCTGCGCGCCGATGCCCGGACCCGGGAGGTGGCGCAGCTGGTGCTGACCCAGTCGGTCGGTGCCGCCATGACCGACGCCGCCTCGGCCGTGATCATGCAGGCGGGGGTCGACCTTCTGCCCGACTGGGCGCGACAGATGCACGGACTGAAGACGCCACCGGCACCGGTGGTCCGCGGAAGCGCCCGCCTGCTGGCCCGCACCCTCGGCTGGGCCTACCAGGGCTCGCCGAACCTGGAGGTCTGGCCGGACGAAGTGACCGTCTGGCCGCGAGACTGACGATCAGTCCGGCGTGACCACATCGACCCATTGAGCGGTGTCGGTATACTGCTGGAACCCCGTGACCTTGCCGCCCGTGACGGTGAAGACATGGGCGAACTGGGCGTCCAACGTCTCGCCGGTCGCCCGGTTGGTTCCGGTATAGCGGCCCAGGGCCACCACCCGATCACCACTGGCGATGAAGACCGCGGGCGTGACGACGAACCCTTCGTAACCGGCGCCGATACGGGCAAAAACGCCCTCGAACACCGCGCCGGGGCCATTGTACGGATTGCGGTCTGCGTAGGGCCCGCTCTCGGCCTCCATCCAGACCAGGTCAGGGGCCAGAAGCCCGCCGATCGTGGCACCGTCATTGGCGGCAAAGGCCCGGTACAGGGCCTCGACGACGGCCTGGTTGGCCGCATCGCTGGCCGCGTCGGTGGCGACGACAGGCGGCGGGGCGGCTGACAGCGGCGTGGCGATCAGGCCGGCGGCGGCCAATGCGATGATCGAAACCCGTCGAAGATTCATGAGGCTCACCCACCAACAGCGTCAAAGATCACTGTTCGCTAGCGTGCATCCTGCCTGCGGGCAATCACCAATCCGGGGCGGTCCACAGGGCGCTAGTGTGCGAGCGCAACGGATGCCTGGTCAGCCTCGGTCTCGTGCAGGGCTTTCTGGGCCACGGCAACGTCGGTGAAATACTCCGGCGTCGGACCCGTGAGCTCGTACACGACGCTGCAGACCTGCCCGCTTACGCCGATGAATTCCGTCTGGACCAGAACCCGATCACCGACCCGGTCCAGCTCTCGCTTGATCACCATGTTTCTGTCCCCGTCTTCCCCGGAGAGAGATACGCGCGCCGCGGCAAAGAGTTGCAGGTGCGGCCCGGCACGACCCGCGGGTCAGGCGGCGATGCGCCCGCGCAGGACGGCCCAGACCAGTCGCAGCCGCTTCACCGGTTCCGGCGCGTCCGGCTCGACGAGGGCGGCATGAGCCACGGCCGGAAAGGCCCTTGCCGGCAGGGTCCGCAGGTCGACGTCCGCGCCCTTTCGGGCGGCCCGCGCCGCCGCCGTCTGGCCGGTCTGCGCCTGGCCGCGCACACGCCCTGCCTCGACGACAAGGCGGTCCAGCCCCGGCCCGGCCAGAACCTGCACCGCCGCCTGCATCGGCCCGACATAGAAGGCGTCGAGATCATGCGGCTCGCCATGCACCCGACCGATATGGGCCTCGATCCGGGCATCGAACGGCGCGCGGTCCAGCCCGTGGCGCGCAACGATGTCAGTGAGCGCCTCAAGCACCGGATGACCCTTGCGCGCCACCCCGGCGAACACGCCGTCCATCTGCTCGCGCCACCAGACATAGCGCATCTCGGCCAGCAGCGGCTGGGTCACCCGGGTCGGAATGGCCATCAGCTCGGCCTCGAAGGCATAGAGAGCGATCAGGTCCGCGCGCAGCTGTTCATCCGCCACGAACCGGCTGGACAGCCACCGGTCGAGGTCGGCAGAGCGGACCTGTGCATCGAGATCGGAGGGCGGATTCAAGCCCGGCTTGCCGACAGGGAGCCCCGGGCCAGCGCCCAGCCGAACGCCAGCAGGAAGACCGCCAGCGAACCCTCCAGCGCGCGTTGAAACAGCCCGCCCAGTTCAACATCGACGATGATCGCGGCGAACCCGGCCACCGCCACGCCGGCGCAGACCAGCCCCAGGGGCCGAAGCCATCCGGCCCCGTCGGACCGGATCGCCAGGGCAGCCAGGGCCAGACCCAGAATCCCGGTCAGATAGCCGGTCCCACCGACCAGATCATGCATCATGGCGTTGAAGGTGACCTCGGTTCGGGCACATTCAAACGCACAGGGGTAGACGCCCGCCGCAGACAGGCTGAGCCCGTACCAAGCCAGCATGACGCAGGCCACGACGGCCAGCGCGTTACGCCTCAGCAGCCAGGCGGCCATGAGGCAGAAGGCGGTGATCAACAGGCCGCTGGGCACAAAGCCCAACCAGCTCACCGCCGGCCCGGTAACCGCCCCGGTGGCTCCCAGTTCGCTGATATACTGCCGTGCGTGGTCATAGCCCGGATAGAAAGCACCGCCCGCAAGCACCGTGCCCAGCTGGATCAGTTCTCCGATGACCAGAAGACCGAAGGCGAGACGGGCGAGCTTCATCCCCGGTCTCAGCCAAACAGGGTCTGGTACATCGCCATCGAGGTCAGCATCGGCAGCGACAGCAGCAGATTGGTGCGGCTGGCCAGCATGGCGACCCGCGCCGCCTTCGCCTTCACATCATCCGCGGCCGGCACGATGCCGAGCGCGCGTTTCTGGTTCGGCCAGATGATGCCCCAGACGTTGAGGAACATGATGATCGCCAGCCAGATGCCGATGCCCATCAGGGTGAAGCCCTTCTGGTCCTCGGTCAGGCCCTGCACCAGGCCGAAGCTCATGACCTCGGCGGCATAGGCGTGGCCGCGCGCCAGCATGACGCCCAGCCCGGCCAGCACCGTCACCAGCGCCGACCAGCGGAACCAGAACAGGGCCTCGGGGGCGATGTGCTTGCCGATCGCCGGCTTCAGCTCGGCCGGGATATTGGGCATGACCCGGATCTGGACGAAGTTGAAATAGTACAGCAGGCCGATCCACAGGATGCCGGCCACCACGTGGACCCAGCGCAGGGCCGCCTGCCAGAAGACCTCACCGAAGCCCCCGGACACCTGGCCGAAAGCGAGGATCATCACACCCGCGAGCACAAGGCTCAGCAGGATGGTGGTGCGAAAGTTCGAAAGCAGCTTGCCCATGGTCCGCCCCTCCCCGGGCGCTTCAGGAATGCCGCGCGCCCGACGGGGCGGCGCGACTCATTGAACCGGCACCATAGCGCCGCCGGTCTGCGACAAAAACCGAAAGACTGTAGGGGCTTTCGCCGCCCCTACGGACGGCTGGCCATACCCAGTTTGATCGGCTTGGCGTCGTCGGCCGCGCCGCCGCGCTTCACACCCCACAGCAGGATGATCGGCGCGCCGACATAGATCGACGAATAGGTGCCGCAGACGATGCCGAACATCAGGGCGATCGAGAAGCCGTACAGGGCCGGGCCACCGAAATAGGCCAGGGCCGCCAGCACCATCACGGCGGTAAAGCCGGTGATGATGGTCCGGGTCAGGATCTCGTTGATGGTCAGGTCGATGACCTCGCGCAGCGGCATCTGCTTGTACTTCCGCAGGTTCTCGCGAAGGCGGTCGAACACGACGACGGTGTCGTTCATCGAATAGCCGATGACCGTCAGAATGGCCGCGACCATGTTCAGGCTGAACTCCAGCCGCATCAGCACGATCAGTCCGAACACCAGGATGACGTCGTGCAGCAGGCCGGCCACGGCGCCCAGGCCGAACTGGGGCTCGAACCGGAACCAGATGTAGGCGAACATCAGCAGGACCGCCGCGCCCAGGGCCAGCAGGCCCGAGGTGAACAGCTCGCCCGAAACCTTGGACCCGACGACGCTGACGCCGGAATAGGCAACCTCGCCGACCGCGCCGGTAATGGCGGTCTGGACCCGCTCGACCACCCGGGCCTGGGGCTCGTCTTCCGGCACCTGGAATTTCACCATGGCGCTGGCGTCGTTGTCGATGCCCTGGACGTTGACGTCGCCGAGGCCCAGCCCGTCGACCGCGTGGCGCACGGCCTCAAGGTCGAGCGCCTGCCCGCCGGGCTTGGTCAGCTCCATCACGGCGCCGCCGCGGAAGTCGATGCCCATGTTCAGGCCGGGCTTGAACACGCCGACCAGCGACGCGATCACCAGCACAGCCGACAGGATCGCGGCGTATTTGGCGAACGAAACGAACTTCAGGTCCGTCTTGATCGGAAGGACTTTGATGAGGGGCCACCAGGACATCGCCATCACTCCGCGATCGGCAGTTTTTTGGGTTTGGCGATCTTCAGCCACCAGGCCAGACCGACCTGGGCCACCAGCACCGCCGACAGCATCGAGGTGAAGACGCCGATGGTCAGGGTCCAGGCGAAGCCCCGCACGGGGCCCGCGCCGAAGATGAACATGATCAGCGCCGCGACCAGGGTCGTCAGGTTGGCGTCGACGATCGTGCCCATGGCCTTGTTGAAGCCCGCGTCCAGGGACGCAATGACGGATCGTCCCGCCCTCGCCTCGTCTCGCATCCGCTCATAGATCAGCACATTGGCGTCCACCGCGACCGCGAAGGTCAGGATCAGGCCCGCGATGCCCGGCAGGGTCAGGGTCGCCCCCGTCATGGACATGGCGGCCACGATCAACAGGCCGTTGAGCAACAGACCCACGACGGAAATGCCGCCGAAGAGGAAGCCGTACGCCAGGAACATGAAGACGACGATGATGGCGAAGCCGATCATGGTCGAGACCTTGCCCGCCTGGACGGCGTCCGCGCCCAGTTCGGCGGTGACGGTGCGGCGCTCGATCACGTTCAGCGGCGCCGGCAGGGCACCGCCGTTCAGCAGGTTCACCATTTCCGAGGCCTGCTCGATGGTGAAACTGCCCTCGATGATGCCCGAGCCGCCGGTGATGGCGCTGTTGATCCGCGGAGCCGAAATGACCTTGCCGTCGAGGATGATGGCGAAGGGCCGGCCGATGTTGGCGGCGGTCGCCTCGCCGAACCGGCGCGCGCCGGCCCCGTCGAAGCGGAAGCCGATGGCGGTCTGGTTGTTCTGGTCCGAGGTCACCTCGGCCTTGGTCAGGTTCTCGCCCGACACCAGCACCCGGCGCTTGACCAGATAGAAGGCCTGGCCGGAGTCCGGCGCGCCTTCGATCAGTTCGGAATCCGGCGGGATCGCCCCGGCCATGGCTTCCTGGACCGAGTTCTCGACATCGACCATCTGGAAGGTCAGCTGGGCGGTCTGGCCGATGACCCGTTCAAGCTGGGCCGGATCGCTCTCGCCCGGGGCCTGGACGACGATACGGTCGGCGCCCTGGCGCGTGATCGAGGGTTCGCGGGTGCCGAGGCTGTCGATCCGGCGGCGCACCACCTCGATCGACTGGGTGACGGCGTCCGACGCCATCGAGGCCATCGCCTGTTCGGTGAAGACATAGCGGATGCGATCCGTGCCCTGGCGCTGCACCGACCGGTCAACGACGCCGCTGGTATTGGCGCCGATCAGGCCACGCATCGACTGAAGGGCCAGGTCCATCTGCGACGGATCGGCCAGGGTGACGACGACGCCGGACGGGTCCTTCGCGATGCTCAGCACGCCCACGCGGGCCTCGGCCAGCACGGTGCGGGCGTCCTCGCCGAGGTTGCCCAGCCGCTTCTCGCGCATGGCCGGGACGTCGACTTCCAGCAGCAGATAGGACCCGCCCTGCAGGTCGAGCCCGAGGTTCAGGCCGCTCTTCGGCAGCCAGCCGGGCAGCGCCGCCTTCTGGTCAGCGGTCAGGGCGTTCGGATAGCTGAACAGCAGGCCGAACAGCAGCGAGAGGACAAGAAGGACGACCTTCCAGCGCGACAGATGGATCATGCGGGCGTCCCCGGACCTTTCAGGACGGTATCAGGACTTGGCGATAGTCTTGGTGTCGTTGGCGGCCACCGCGGTGCGGTCGCGCACCTGGGTGATCATCTGCTTGACCACCGCGACGTTCACGCCCTGGGCGATCTCGACCATGGCCTGATCGGCCTCTACGCGGGTGACCTTGCCGATCATGCCGTTGGACAGAACCACCGTGTCGCCGCGCTTCAGACCGGCAACCAGCGCCTGATGGGCCTTCATCGCCTTCTGCTGCGGACGGATCAGCATGAAGTAGAACAGGATGATCACGGGGACGAAGAAGATCAGGGTGCCGAACGGCCCCGCCATAAGTTCCGCCACGATAGTCTCCGCAAACGTCTGGAGCCGCTCAACGCGGCCCTTGAAAATGAGGCGCGGAAACTAGGGTGCGCCGTCACACATTGCAACGCGACGTGTGATCCCCGCGTCGCTTTGCGCTATCGCGGCAACACGGTCAGCGGGTCGACGGCCACCGGCTGGTCCCCGCGCATCCGCCAGGTCTCGAAATGGATCGAGGGCCGACCGTCACCGGCGGTGTTGCCGACCGTACCGATCTGCTGGCCGGCGCGGATATCATCGCCGTCCCGCACGGTCGCCGTGCCGAGGTGGCCATAGACCGAGCGCCAGCCGTCGCGGTGCACGATCAGCACCGTCAGCCCCTGCCCCGCCAGGTCATCGCCGACGTAGCCGACCCGCCCGGCCGCCGCGGCCCGGACCTCGGACCCTGCCGCCGCGCCGATGTTGACGCCATTGTTCCGCTCGCCCAGCCCGACCGGACCGAACCGCCGCAGGATGTCGCCGCGGACCGGCCAGTCCAGCGCGGTCGTAGAAGCGGCCGGAGGCGGCACGGCAGCCTCGACCGGCGCGCGCGGCGGCGGAGGACTGGCGGCATTGCCCGACGGCGGCGGTGGCGGCGGCGGGGGCGGCGTCCCCTCGTCCGGCACATAGACCCCGCTCGGCGACGGCCCCGTGGCGTAGGGATCGCCCCCGATATCGACCGCGGTCGACGGCAGGATGATCCTCTGGCCGGGGCTGATCGCCGCGCGCGGCCCCAGGCTGTTCAGGTCGATCAAGGTCTGCACCGGCGTCTGGAAGCGCCGGCCGATGCCCGAGATCGTGTCTCCGGGCTGGATCTCATAGGCGGCACCCGCCGCGATCGCGCCGCCGGCGCGCGCGGGCGGCGGCGGCGTCGCAAAGCCGTCGGACGCGGGTCCGGCCGCCGGGTCCGGCGCGGGCGAGTAACGGGGCCCGGGGTTGACCGGTGAGCCGAGCGCACCACCCTCGATCTCGGCCACAGGGGCCGTGATGGGCGGCGGAGCCTCGCGGGCGGGGTCGGTCGGCCCGCGCACCCCCTCACCGCTCGGCGCCGGTCGGGTCGGATAGGCCGGCTCCCGCGACGGCGGCGGGGCATCGGCGGCGTGGATCGCATAGCGCGGCGCGTCCGGATAACTGGCGCAGGCCGCCAGCGTGGTCACCGTGCCCAGCACCGCCAGGGCCCTGATCGCGAATCGAATCGTCATGCCGTCTCCCACCGCCCGGTCGTCGCCCAGATGTGCCCCGACCCTCGCCGCAAGCCAACCTGTCAAAGGGCGCCAAAGTTGGGCGCGAAGGTTAACGGCGAGGGATTAGGGATGAGGGCTTAGGGATGAGGGATGAGGCGAAGTGGGCCAGGGCAAGGATTGGGGGCGGCCGAAACGAACAGGATCCGGAGGCTTAAAACTTCGTCCTCATCCCTAATCCCTCATCCCTCACCCCTCCTTCGCCGTCCCTTCGACCAGCGGCACGAACCGCACCTCGGCCAGGCTCTCGCGCTGGAAGCTGCCATCCGGCTGGCCGACATAGCGGTGCAGCCGCTGCACAGACGAACGGCCCACCGGACAGACCAGAATCCCGCCGGGCTTCAGCTGGTGCAGCAGTTCGGTCGGCTCGCCCGGCGAGGCCGCCGTGACCATGATCCGGTCGAACGGCGCCTGCTCGGGCCAGCCCAGACCGCCGTCCCCGTGACGGGTGATCACATTGTCGATCTTCAGGTCCTTGAGCCGCGCCTCGGCCTCGTTCAGCAGGCTGCGATACCGCTCGATCGAATAGACGTAGCGCGCCAGCCGGCTCAGCACCGCGGCCTGGTAGCCGCTGCCCGTGCCGATCTCCAGCACCCGATGGCGCGGCTGCACGTCCAGCGCCTGGGTCATCAGGCCGACAATATAGGGCTGGGAAATCGTTTGGGCGCAGTCGATCGGCAGGGCCTGGTCTTCCCACGCCTGGTCGAGGAATTTCTCGTGCACGAAGACGGCGCGGTCGATCGACTCCATCGCCGCCAGCACGCGGGCGTCCATCACCCCCTGCTGACGCAGCCCGAGGATCAGCCGTCCGGCGCGGTCGTCGTTCAGCTTCATACGGCGACCACCGATTTCGGCGGTGCCCCACCCAGCACGCCCTTCAGGTCGTGGAGGCTCGGCGCATGGGTCAGGTCAATGTGCAGCGGCGTGACCGAGATCTTGCCGTCGTCCATCGCCCGCAGGTCGGTACCCGGCGGATGGTCGTGCTTGGTCCCGCGGAAGCTCATCCAGTAATAGTCGCGGCCGCGCAGGTCGGTGCGCTTCACCGCATGCATCTCGCCGATGTCGCGGAAGCCCTGCCGCGTCACCTCGACCTCCGTCACGGCCTCCGGGACGCGGGCGGGGAAGTTCAGGTTCATCACCACCCCGGCCTGCCACGGCTGGGCCAGCAGGCGCGAGATGATCGCCGGGGCAAAGGCCTCCGCCGTCTCCCAGTGCGCCCGCACCTCGTCATGGAACCGCTCCAAGGACTGGCTCAGGGCGATCGAGCGGATGCCGAACGCCATCCCCTGCAACGCGCCCGCCACCGTTCCGGAATAGGAACAGTCCTCGCCGACATTGTGCCCGCGATTGACGCCGGACAGCACCAGATCGGGCCGCTCGGGCATCAGGTCATTGACCGCCAGCACCACACAGTCGGTCGGCGTCCCGGTCACGGCGAACCGCTTCTCCGAAATCCGGTTGACGCGAAGCGGTTCGGTCAGGGTGATGCCCCGCCCCTTGCCCGACTGCTCGGTCTGCGGCGCGCAGACCCAGACGTCGTCCGACAGGGTGCGGGCGATCCGCTCCAGGCATTCCAGCCCCTCGGCCTCGTTGCCGTCGTCGTTGGTCAGCAGGATACGCATCAGGCGGGGTTCAACCTCAGTTCGCCGGCCGGATGTGTCGGCCAGCAGCACCGTGTCGCCGCCGCAGTCGTTGCGGATCACCGAGCCCCGATGCCGGATGCTGCGACCGTCGCGCTCCGACCATGACATTATTCGTCCGGAGATCGTCACCTTGGCGTTGTTCAGGTCCTGCACCGCCTGCCGCATCACGTTGCGCGAGGCGGCACCGGACATGCACGGGCGCGAGAACGGCTGCAGGACCTGATCCTCATCACCATACAACTGGAACTCGTCGTTCTCGAACCGCACCCAACCGGTCAGGGAGGCGCGCACCTCCTCGCCGGACGCCGGGACCTGGGGTGCCGGGGCGAAGCCGGCCAGCAAGGCGCCGGCGGACAGGATCAAGATCGTCTTCATTCCGATACTCCGGTTACACTCATCCGACGTGGGTCACGCCGCCCATATAGGGAACCAGCACATCCGGAACCCGGATCCGCCCGTCCTCTTCCTGATAGTTCTCCATCACCGCGACCAGAGTGCGGCCAACGGCCAGGCCCGAGCCGTTCAGCGTGTGTACGAACTCGGTCTTCTTCTCCCCCGCCCGCTTGAAACGCGCATCCATGCGCCGGGCCTGGAAATCCCCGCAGTTGGAGCAGGAGCTGATCTCCCGATAGGTCCCCTGCGACGGCAGCCAGACCTCGAGATCGAAGGTCTTCTTCGCGCCGAAGCCCATGTCGCCCTTGCACAGGAGCATCCGGCGATGGGCCAGGCCCAGTTTTCTGAGAATGGCCTCGGCGCAGCCCGTCATCCGCTCGTGCTCGTTCTCGCTGTCTTCGGGACGCGTGATCGAGACCATTTCCACCTTGTAGAACTGGTGCTGGCGGATAAGGCCGCGCGTATCACGGCCGGCCGACCCCGCCTCGGCGCGGAAACAGGGCGTCAATGCCGCCAGCCGCATCGGCGTCTCCAGGTCAGCCTCGGGGAGCTGCTGGCCCATCACAGTCGCCGTCAGCGACACCTCCGCCGTCGGAATCAACCAGCGACCGTCCGTGGTCCGGAACAGGTCATCCGCAAACTTCGGCAGCTTGTCGGTGCCATAGGCCGCCGCATCGTTCACCAGCAGAGGCGGATTGACCTCCTGATAGCCATGCTCGTTCGTCTGCACGTCCAGCATGAACTGTCCGATGGCGCGTTCAAGCCGGGCCAGTCCACCCTTCAGCACCGCAAACCGCGCACCCGACATGCGCGCCGCCGCCTCGAAGTCCAGTAGACCGAGCGCTTCGCCCAGATCGGCGTGATCCTTCGCAGGCCCGCCTTCACGGGGTGTCCCCCAGCGCGAAACCTCGACGTTGCCATGTTCATCGTCGCCGTCCGGCACGTCGTCCGCGGCGAGGTTTTTCTGGGCGGCCAGAATATCGCGCAAGGCGTTTCCGGCTCGCGCCTCCTCGGCCTCGGCGGCCGCGATCTCGCCCTTCAGGCTCTCGACCTCGCCCTTCAGCCGTTCGGCCTCGACGAGGTCCTTCTTGCCCATCGCTGCGCCGATCAGCTTGGAGCTCTCATTGCGCTTCGCCAGCGCCGTCTGCCCCGCCGTCTGCGCCGCCCGCAGCGCCGTATCCAGCGTCAGGATCTCATCGACCAGCGCCTGCGCGTTCTCGACCCCGCGCGACGACCAGCCGCTCACGAAGGCGGCGGGATTGTCTCGAATGGCGCGGATGTCGTGCATGGTCGTTCAGTCTGTGTGGGGAGGAAGGGATGCTCTAGCCCCGGCAAGGGATTCCGCCAAGCGGCCACCGCCCTCCTTCTCCCCTTGAGGGAGAAGGTGCCCCGGAGGGGCGGATGAGGGGTGACACACCCATCGTTCCGTCTAGCCAACCCCCCGCCACGCTGCCTGCCGAAACAGCCCCCTTATCCAGGCGGCTCCGCCGCCCACCTTCTCCCTCGAGGGGAGAAGGAAACCACGTCCTTCCCTTGCCGTGTCTTCTCACCCTTTCCGACCCCGAACAGTGTCTTCTCGCCCCTGCCCGCAGAGCCGATTCCGCCCTGCGTCCGAATCCGACGCAGCGATGTGCCTTACTGCCCAAACCCCCACGGGGCCGGTCTTTGACAGCCTTGATCCACCGCTCCGCCCGCCCCAGGAGGCAGCGCTGCCACCCGCAGAGATGCGAATTCCCGCCGATTCCGACCGCAATTTTTGGGTCGACTGACGACTCTCAGATCAGCCCGGCCATCGGCGAGCTCGCACTCGCATACATCCGCCGCGGCATCCGCCCGGCCAGATAGCCCTGACGCCCCGCGATCACGGCATGCTTCATCGCGCTGGCCATAAGGATCGGATCCTTCGCCCCCGCGATCGCCGTGTTCATCAGCACCGCGTCGCAGCCCAACTCCATCGCCAGGGTCGCGTCCGAGGGCGTGCCCACCCCTGCGTCGACCAGCACCGGCACCCTGGCCTGTTCGATGATCAGCCGGATATTGACCGGGTTCTGGATGCCCAGACCCGAGCCGATCGGTGCCGCCGCCGGCATGATCGCCGCAGCCCCCGCCTCTTCCAGCCGCCGGCACATCACCACATCGTCAGTGCAATAGACCATGACCTGGAAGCCGTCCTTGATCAGCAGCTCCAGCGCCCGCAGCGTCTCGATCATGTCCGGATACAGGTGCGCCGTGTCCGACAGCACCTCCAGCTTGACCAGGTCCCAGCCCCCTGCCTCGCGCGCCAGCCGCAGCGTCCGCACCGCGTCCTCGCCGGTGAAACAGCCGGCTGTGTTGGGCAGGAAGGTGAACCGGTCCGGCTTCACATAGTCGACCAGCATCGGCTGGCTCGGATCCGACAGATTCACCGCCGCACCGCTACGGTGACGATCTCCGCCCCCGCCGCCTCGGCCGCGTCGGCATTCTCCTGATAGGTCTTGTACTTGCCGGTGCCGACGATCAGCCGGCTGGAGAAGGTCCGTCCGGCGACGGTCCAGGTGTCTTGGGGAGAGGTCATGGCCGGGGTTTAGCCCCCGCCGACGAACTGCACCAGTTCCACCCGGTCTCCATCCGCCAGCATGGTCGTCGCATGCAGGGACCGCGGCACAATCTCCAGATTGCGCTCCACTGCCACCTTGCGCACGTCCAGCCCAAGTTCCTCCACGAGGGCAAGAATGGTCGCGGCTTCAACCTCGCGATGTTCCCCGTTGACCTGGATGCGCATGCCCTTACGTCACTCTTTCACGCGCGTGGTTTGATAACCGCCACGCCTCAGCTAAAAGGCCCGTCCGATTCCGGTCGGATCGCCACAATCGCGAGCGCAATGCCCGAGACCCCCGTCCTCTACGTCCTGAACGGCCCGAACCTCAACCTGCTTGGGGTGCGTGAGCCCGACATCTACGGACATGAGACCCTCGCCGACGTCCAGGCCCTGTGCGAAAAGGCCGCCGGTGGTGCCTCGGTGGTCTTCCGCCAGACCAACCACGAGGGCGAACTGATCGACCAGGTCCATGAGGCCCGCGAAAAGGCCTCGGCGCTCGTCATCAACGCCGCCGGCTACACCCACACCTCCGTGGCCCTGCTGGACGCGCTCAGGACCCTGACGATCCCGATCGTCGAATGTCATCTGTCCAATCCGGCGGCGCGCGAGCGCTTCCGGCATCGCTCCTATGTCTCGCCGGTCGCCGCCGGCGTGGTTTCGGGCTTCGGCCCATTCAGCTACGAACTGGCCGTCAGGGCCGCTCTGCGGCTGGCGCAGGAACACCGCGCCGCCGCCGATCGTTCGGTTTAGAAGGTAACAAGAGGCTCCCATGGCCGATTCCAAAACGCCCGCTCCCAAGCTCAAGAACGAAGCCGAGATCGACACCGCCCTGGTGCGGTCGCTGGCCGACATCCTGAACGACACCTCCCTCACGGAGATCGAGGTTGAGCGTGGAGAGCTTCGCATCCGCGTTGCTCGCGAAATCGTGGCCGCGCCGGTCATGCAATACGCCGCCGCCCCGGCCCCCGCGGCCCATGCGCCCGCCGCGGCCCCGGCCGCCGCCGCCCCGGCCGCCATGCCGTCGGACCCCGCCACCATCGTCTCCAAAAAAGGCGAAGAGGTGAAGTCGCCCATGGTCGGCACCGTCTACCTCCAGGCCTCGCCGGAAGCGCCGCCGTTCTGCCAGCCGGGTGACAAGGTCAAGAAGGGCCAGACCCTGCTGATCGTCGAGGCGATGAAGACGATGAACCCGATCCAGGCCCCCCGCGACGGCGTCGTGGTCGAGGTGCTGGTCGGCGACGCCCAGCCGGTCGAGTTCGGCGAGCCCCTCGTCCTGCTCGAGGCGTAAGCGATGTTCACCAAGGTCCTCATCGCCAACCGCGGCGAAATCGCCCTGCGGATTCACCGCGCCTGCAAGGAGATGGGCATCTCCACCGTCGCCGTGCACTCCGAGGCGGACCGCGGCGCCATGTGGGTGCGGCTGGCCGACGAAAGCGTCTGCATCGGCCCGGCGCCCGCCGCCAAGAGCTACCTCAACATCCCGTCGATCATCGCCGCCGCCGAGATCACCGGCGCCCAGGCCATCCACCCGGGCTACGGCTTCCTGTCCGAGAACGCGCGCTTCGCCGAGATCGTCGAAGCCCACGGCATGACCTTCATCGGGCCCAAGCCCGAACACATCCGGGTCATGGGCGACAAGATCACCGCCAAACAGACCGTCCTTGAAGCCGGCATCCCCTGCGTGCCCGGCTCGGCCGGCGAGGTCGAGACCATCGAGGACGCCATCGCGGCCTCGAAAACCATCGGCTTCCCCCTGATCGTCAAGGCCGCCGCCGGCGGCGGCGGACGCGGCATGAAGGTCGCCCTGACCGCCGAAGACCTGGTCGAGGCCGTCCAGACCGCCCAGTCCGAGGCCACCGCCGCCTTCGGCAACGGTGCCGTCTATATGGAGCGCTACCTCCAGAAGCCGCGCCATATCGAGCTTCAGGTCATCGCTGACAGCCACGGCAACGTCGTGCACCTCGGCGAACGCGACTGCTCGCTGCAACGCCGTCACCAGAAGGTGCTGGAAGAGGCCCCCTCGCCGGCGCTGTCGGCGGCCGAACGCGTCGCCATCGGTGAGACGGTCAACAAGGCCATCGCCGCCATCGGCTACCTCGGCGTCGGCACCATCGAATTCCTCTGGGAAGACGGCGAGTTCTTCTTCATCGAGATGAACACCCGCCTGCAAGTCGAGCATCCGGTTACGGAAATGATCACGGGCGTCGATCTGGTCCGCGAGCAGATCCGCATCGCCGCCGGCCTGCCGCTGTCGTTCAAACAGTCGGACGTCAGCTTCACCGGCCACGCGATCGAGTGCCGGATCAACGCCGAGAACGCCGAGACCTTCACCCCCTCGCCCGGCACCATCACCGACTTCCACGCCCCGGGCGGCCTGGGCGTCCGGCTGGATAGCGCCATCTACGCCGGCTATTCGATCCCGCCCTATTACGACAGCCTGATCGGCAAGCTGATCGTCCACGGCCGCGACCGCGAGGAGTGCATCGCGCGCCTCAAGCGCAGCCTGAACGAGATGGTCGTCGGCGGCATCGACACCACGATTCCGCTGTTCCAGAAGCTGCTGCAGGAGCCCGACATCCTGTCCGGCGACTACGACATTCACTGGCTGGAAAACTGGGCCAAACGCCAGAAGGGCGAAGCCTGAGCGATCCCGGCTTCAGCGCCGGCGGCCCCTTCGGCGGCTTCGGCCCCGACGAACTGCTGAACTGCTACGCCACCGGCGTCTTCCCCATGGGCGAGGCCCGCGACGATCCGCGAATCTTCCTCGTCGAGCCGGAGCAGCGGGGCATCATCCCGCTGGACCGGTTTCACGTCCCGACCCGGCTGAAGCGCACGATCCGCGCTGACGCCGTCTCGGTCCGCGTCGACACGGCCTTCGACGCGGTTCTGGACGCCTGCGCCGCCTCAGGTCCCGGCCGCGAGGACAGCTGGATCAACGCCCCGATCCGCCGCCTGTACATGGAACTGAACGCCCGCGGCCACGCCCACAGCATCGAGTGCTGGCGCGACGAGATCCTGGTCGGCGGCCTGTACGGCGTTACGCTCGGCGGGGCCTTCTTCGGCGAAAGCATGTTCAGCCGCGAACGCGACGCCTCGAAGATCGCCCTGGTGCATCTGGTGGCCCGGCTGAAGCGCGGCGGCTGGCGTCTGCTCGACACCCAGTTCCTGACCAGCCACCTCAGCCAGTTCGGCGCGGTCGAAACCCCGCAGGCGGCCTATCTCAAACTGCTGCGCACGGCGCGCCCGCTGCGACCCAATACCCGGTCCCTGTTTGATCCGATGACGGGATCAGAGGCGCTCTTCTACGCCTTGCAGCCGACGATCCAGGCGTCATAGATCGGATGCTGCAGGCCACTGACGGCCGGCGATGAGGCGAACATCCAGCCCCGGAAGATCTGCCTCGGCTCGCCGACCTGGATGACACCCCGCGGCTGGAGGCTGACCTCCAGATAGGCGACGGCGTCGGACACCTGCTCATCCGGTGCCGAGACTTCGCAGGCCCGGGCCGTGAAGATCAGCGTCCGCTGGAACCGGACCGGCCGTCCGCCGACCTCAACCTCGAAACGCATCGATTCCGCGGTGATCTTGTCGACGGCTTCAACGATGGCCACCCGGCGGCGCTGGCGACGCGACGGCGCGGCTGGTGCCTCGACACGCTGGGTCTGGGCCTCGTCCGCCTTCTCTTCCTCGCCGGCCTTCTCGGCCTCTTCGGCGATCACGATGGGCGGCGTGACGGGCGTGACGGCGATCGGAGATGCCGGCGCCGGCGCGGCTTCCGGTGCCGGCTCCACAGGCGGAGTTTGGGGCGCGGTCTGGCGGTTCAGCGCGGCCGTCGGATCCTGGATCGGCACCGCGTCCTGGGGCAGGTCATTGATCGCCGAGGCAAGAACCGCGCCCGACGCCAGCAGCGCCGCAGCAGTCACCGCGACCATGATTGCCCCCCGCGGCGTCATTCCGGACGCCAGGCTTCGTAGTCGCCAGTCGCGGGCGGACGCACGCCGTCCGCGGCGAGCGACCCCTTGGGCTTCCAGGCCATCGGCGTACCGGTCAGATTGGGCAGATGATCCTCTTCCCATGCCCGGCGCGGCAGGGGTTGATCGGTCGGCAGTTCGTCAAAGGTGTAGTGCAGCCAGCCGTGCCAGTCGGGCGGCACCTTCGAGGCGTCGGCATAGCCGTTGTAGGTCACCCAGCGACGGCGGCGGCCATCGTAGCTCGAGCTGTCGCGCGACAGGTAGTAGCGGTTGCCGAACTCATCGGTCCCCACATGCTCGCCACGCTTGGCGATGGTGAAGAAGGTGCCGATGGTGGCGCCGCTGGTCCAGCCGAAGATTCTGCCTAGCACGTCGGGAAATCCACTCACGCTCGGTCACCCGGCGGGGGCCGGCGACGCAGACTGCATCATAGAAAGCGCCGGGCCTTCCGTCCAGCACCGCGCAGAGCTCTGAACCCTCAACATCTTGGGGGTAACAGCCCCGCGACACGCCAGATTTATTGCCGAGAGGTCTGCCCCGCCGCTAGTCTGGCCGAAAGGCCACGCCGAGTCCGCCCATGCGATTTCCCTTCGCCACCCTCGCCGCCGCAATGCACCGCCCTCTGCGCGAGATTGAACGTGCGGATCGGGTTGTCACTCTCCGCGCGCCCGAGGGCTGGACCGACGTCCAGGTCGAGGCATGGCTGGACTGGGCCGAGACAGACGAGATCGTGACGACCGGCGAGGATGTCCTCGCGGAAATGGCCGCCGCCCTGGGCAACCGCCTGGATCCCGGCCAGGCGGAGACCCTCGCGGCGACCCTGATGCTCGGGCTCGTCTCCCCTGCCCGTTCATCGGAACTCGCCGTCGGACTGATCAATCTGTCCGAGCCCGATGCAGCCCGCCGCCTGCAAGCGGAATCGGCCCTGAGGCGGGGCGAGCGACTCGCGGCCGGGGCAGTGGAAGCGGTCGCGGCGGCACTGGAGCGCGTGGTCGATGCGGTCTCGCGCTGTGAGGGGCCGCGCGGCGATTGCGCCGACCCGCAGCGAAATCCCGCCCTGGCGCGTGCAGCGCTCGCAGCCCGGAAGGCCGGTGCCGCCGACGCCGACATCGTCCGTGCGATCCAGGGCGAACGGTTCCAGGTCGCTCCCATCCCCGTGCCGTCGCCTCCGCCCCGGCTCGCGCTTGCCGACCGGGCCATGATCGCATCCGGCGCACCTGAAGCCCTGGCAGCTGCCGAGGCCGCCCTTGATGGCGATCTGGTCCTCACCTTCGACCCCGACACCGCCGAGGCCATTTCAGAAGCGACGCGGGCTCCCGCAGTCCTTCTGTCGCTGCCGGCCCTGATGCAGATCGCCGGCCCTGAGTTTGAGCCCGCCCTGCGCGAGCTCGTGCGCCTCTGGACTGCGGCCCTGACCAAAGACGGTGCGACCGCCGTGGCCTTCGGTCTGGGTGGCCTGGCCGACCTCGTGGTCGGCAGCGCCGGCTCGGCTGATCCCACGACGGCGGCCCGATTGACGGACCTGGTGCGGACGGCGGCAGGCAAGGCCCCGGTGGCCTTTTTCGCCGACGATCTGGAAGCCCAACTTCGACTCGGCCTCTCGCCGCTCTCGGCCGTGGACATCTGGCAGACCGCGGACGGGGCAACGGCGCGGCGCCTGCGCCCCTCCTTTGCAGCCGCGATCGCGCGGAGCGGCGGTGACGTCGACTCTGCCGAACGCCACCTGTTCGGATGGCGCACCCTCGTTGACGCGCCGGGCCTCGACCATTCAGCCCTGCGCGCAAAAGGCTTCACGGATGTGGAACTTGAGGCACTGGAGCATGCGCTGACATCGGTCGACGCCCTCAACGACGCCTTCAGGGCCCCGGTGCTGGACGCCGGATTCCTCCGCGACGTTCTGGGCTTCGACGGCTCCGTGGACAATCTGCTGCCGCGGCTCGGTTTCTCAGCGGAGGATGTCGCGCTCGCGGAAGCATGGGTCTTCGGCCATGGCGACCTCTCGGCCTGGGCCGGCGTTCTGGCGGACCTTGAACCGGCCGTTTCCGATCCTTCCGCCTTCGAGGGCGGGCTTCGTACCGAGCTGGACGCCGTCAGCGCGCTTCCCGACATAGCCCCGTCCCCGATCGACTGGCGCACCACTCCGGCGCAGGCCGCTCGCCTGCTGGCCGATCGTGCCCGGGATGGCCGGCGCGCGGTCCGGTTGATGCGGGCGGCGGCCCCCGCAGGTCCGCTGCTCGATCTTCACGAGCCCGAGCCGGCACAGCCACCCCGGACGCATCGCTGGGAGCCCGAGGCAAAGGCCGTCGAGCGGGTCGTGGAAAAGGTGGTCGAGCGCGACCGCACCCGCCGCAAGCTGCCCGACAGGCGCAAGGGCTATATCCAGAAGGCCGCGGTCGGCGGACACAAGGTCTACATCCACACCGGCGAATACGAGGACGGAGAGCTCGGCGAAATCTTCATCGACATGCACAAGGAAGGTGCCGCCTTCCGCTCGCTGATGAACAATTTCGCCATCGCGATCTCGATCGGCCTGCAATACGGCGTGCCGCTTGAGGAGTTCGTGGACGCCTTCATCTTCACCCGGTTCGAGCCGGCGGGAGCCGTGACGGGCAATGATTCGATCAAGTCCGCGACCTCCATCCTCGACTACATCTTCCGCGAACTGGGCGTGTCCTATCTGGATCGCCATGAGCTGGCCAATGCCGGGACGGACCCCTTGAACGGCAATGGTCTGGGCACGCTTGAAGGCGATGGCGACGCGCCAGAGGCGGTTCCGGCCGCCCGGTTCATCTCCAAGGGATTCGCCCGGGGCGCAGCCCCGGACAACCTGGTCGTCCTTCCCTTCGGCCAGAAACGGGATGCGCCGATCGCACCCGCAACGGCCACAGAGTCGGTCGCCTGCCCGGCCTGTGGTGATTTCTCGCTGCAACAGCGTGGCGCGGGCTGGATTTGCGACACCTGCGGCGCTGCGCCCTCGATGCAGGGTTGATCAACGAATTGGCGTCATGATGCCTCGCGTCGAGCCTCGCCCGACGCCGAGACCGGAGCCCGCCATGAAGCCGATCCTGACCGCAACCGCTGTCGCCGCCCTTGTCGCCATCGCCCTGCCGGCGGTCGCCCAGAACGCCGGCCAGATCGCCCGTGTGCGGGCGGGCGCAAGCTGCGCCGGCTGCAACCTGTTCCAGGCCGCACTGTCGGGACTGGAGGCGAACGGTCTCAATCTGTCGGGAGCCAGGCTCCGGCAGGCCGACCTCAGCCTGAGCGTGATGAACCGCACCCGCTTCGCCAACGCTGACCTGCGCGATGTCGAGGCCTATGGGGGCGTCTTTTCCAGCTCGAACTTCTCGGGGGCCAATATGACGAACGCCAGCTTCGTCGGTGCCTGGCTGGACGGCGCGACCTTCGCGGGCGCGACCCTGACCGGAGCCAATTTCTCGGGCGCATCGATGCGGCGCGCGACCGGTCTGACACAGGCGCGCCTGAACCAGGCCTGCGGCGACGAGGCCACCCAACTGCCCGGCAACCTGTCCATTCCCCGCTGCTGAACCGCCCCGGACCTTACGGCGAATTAAGTAGGGTTTGCCGATGTTTGAAGTCATGAATGGGGCGTGAAACAGATCGTTTTCCCCCTGTTCCGTCGCCTCTCGACCGTCGGCCTCGCCCTGGGCGCCGCGACGGTGGCCCTCGCCGCGGCCGGATCGGCCAGCGCTGAAATCCAGCTGCAGTTCCAGTACCAGGACCGCGACGTCGCCCGGATGGTGTCGCTGGGCGGGACCTGCAACCGGTGCGAACTGTCCGGCCGGGATCTGACCGGCGCAGCCTTCGCCGGCGCGGTCTTCACCAACGCCACCCTCGTCGGCACCAACCTGCGCGGCGCGGAGCTGGTAGGCTCGAACTTCTCCGGCAGCGACTTCAGCCGCGCCGACCTGTCGGGCGCGGAGTTGATGGGCGCTGACTTCACCGGGGCCAATTTCTCGGGCGCAGACCTGACGGGCGCTGAGGCCCAGAGCGCAACCCTGGTGCGGGCGCGGCTGGCGGGTGCCGACCTGTCGGGCGCGGCGCTCAACGGGGCCAATATGAACAGCGCGATCCTGACGGGGGCAGACCTCGAAGGGGCGGAGCTGAACGCCACCACGCTCGCCAATGTGAATGCCCGTTCGGCGGACTTCTCCGATGCCGAGGTCGCCATGTCGAACATGGCCAATGGCGACTTCCGCTCGGCGGACTTCAGCGACGCCACCCTCAACGGGGCCCGACTGACGGGCGGGCGGTTCGGCGGGGCCGATTTCGACGGCGCTTCAATGAACCGCACAGATATCCGCGGCGCGGACCTGTCCGGCGCGCGCGGTCTGACCCAGGCGCAGGTCGGACGGGCCTGTGGCGACGCGAACACGCGCCTGCCTGGCAATCTCACCGCGCGTGTCTGCCGTGGTGTCAGCAGCGTTCGCGTTGCGACGCCCCGGCCGCCGGCTCCGCCCGCGCCCCCGGTTCCGCCACGGTCGCGGAACGTGGTCGTGGCCAGCGCCGACCACTGACCTCCGTCAGGTCTTGAGCGGCAGCGCTGCACGGATGTGCAGCTCCTTGTACTGACGCTCGGCCGCGTCCGACGGCGCGCTCATCAGCAGATCCTGGCCCTGCTGGTTCAGCGGGAAGGCGATGACCTCGCGGATGGCGACCTGGTTGGCCAGCAGCATGACGATCCGGTCGATGCCGGGAGCCAGGCCACCGTGCGGCGGCGCGCCGTAGCGGAAGGCGTTGAGCATGCCACCGAACTGGTCCTCGACGACCGAGGCGTCGTAGCCGGCGATCTCGAAGGCCTTGAGCATGATCTCGGCCTTGTGGTTCCGGATCGCGCCCGAGCACAGCTCATAGCCGTTGCAGACGATGTCATACTGGTAGGCGCGGATGGTCAGCGGGTCCTGCGTCTCCAGGGCCTCCAGCCCGCCCTGCGGCATCGAGAACGGGTTGTGGCTGAAGTCGACCTTCTTCTCTTCCTCGGACCATTCGAACATCGGGAAGTCGACGATCCAGCAGAATTTGAACTGGTCTTCGTCGATCAGCTTCAGCTCGGTGGCCACGCGGGTGCGGGCCAGGCCGGCGAATTTGGCGAAGGCCGACGGCAGGCCGGCGGCGAAGAAGGCCGCGTCGCCCTTGCCCAGACCCAGCGCGGCCATCAGGGTTTCGGTCGGCTCCTGACCGAGGTTCTTGGCGATCGGGCCGCCCCAGGCCTGCTGGTCGTCGGACCAGAAGATATAGCCGAGGCCGGGCTGGCCTTCGCCCTGGGCCCAGGAGTTCATACGGTCGCAGAAGGCGCGGCTGCCGCCGGTCGGCGCCGGGATCGCCCAGACAGCGTTCTTGTCGTCGGCGCCGAGGATCTTGTTGAACAGACCGAAGCCGCCGTCGCGGAAGTGGGCGGAGACGTCCTGCATCTTGATCGGGTTGCGGGTGTCCGGCTTGTCGGTGCCGTACCACTTCATCGACTGCTCATAGGTCAGACGCTCGAAGCCGGCGTGCTCCATGGTCTGGCCGAAGTCGTTGGTGAAGGTGTGCGTGCCGGCGATCGGCGACACGGGCTTGCCGTCGGCGAACTCCTCGAACACGCCGTGCATGACCGGCTCGATGGCGGCGAAGACGTCTTCCTGGGTGACGAAGCTCATCTCGACGTCGAGCTGGTAGAATTCCAGCGAGCGGTCGGCGCGCAGGTCCTCGTCACGGAAGCAGGGGGCAATCTGGAAATAGCGGTCGAAGCCCGAGACCATGAGCAGCTGTTTGAACTGCTGCGGGGCCTGCGGCAGGGCGTAGAATTTGCCGGGATGCAGGCGCGACGGGACCAGGAAGTCGCGCGCGCCCTCGGGCGACGAAGCCGTCAGGATCGGGGTCTGGTACTCGAGGAAGCCCTGGCCGACCATGCGCTGGCGGATCGAGGAGATTACGCGCGAGCGCAGGACGATGTTCTTGTGCAGGGTCTCGCGGCGCAGATCGAGATAGCGGTGCTTGAGGCGGATTTCCTCGGGGTATTCGGGCTCGCCGAAGACCGGCAGCGGCAGTTCGGCGGCTTCCGAAAGGACCTCGACGCCGGTGACGCGCAGTTCGATCTCGCCGGTGGGCAGGTTGGCGTTCACGACCGAGGCTTCGCGGGCCACGACCTCGCCGTCCACGCGGATGACGCTCTCGGCGCGCAGGCGTTCGACGGCCTCGAAGCCCGGCGTCTCGGGGTGCAGCACCAGCTGCGTCAGGCCGTAGTGGTCGCGCAGGTCGATGAACAGCAGGCCGCCGTGGTCGCGCTTGCGGTGGACCCAGCCGGACAGGCGGACATTCGAACCTGCATCGGTCAAACGGAGGGCGCCGCAGGTGTGGGAGCGGTAGGCGTGCATGGTCGGTTCGTCTTGGATTACAGGCCGCAAGGGGCGCAATTCGGGAGGCCGGAAGGGCGCATCATCGCCCCGGAAAGTCAAGGTTTGCGGGCCTGACAGGGGTCAAAAGACACCACTCGTCCCGAAATCCCGAAAAGCTGTCCTGTCGATACATTCGCCCCTTACCCACGCGGTTGATGGGCCGAGGCTAGCGGAACCCTGCGTCAGGATCGGACGCAGGCGGGATTCTGGCGGGATGAGGCGCGACTTTCGGGGCGGGAATACCGGATCGGGGGTCGGGAAGGCGCAGAAGATCGGGGGCGGGAAGACAGCGCGCGCGTCCACAGGCGCGTAAGCTTGTCCACGGGCGTGCGCGCCGTGCCGTTCCGCGTCTGCTATGAGGGGCTCAATGACTCCCCGCCCCTCGCCCGCCGACCAGATGCGACTGCCGCTGCAGCGCGACCTGCCCGATGGCGCCGATGGCTTTGTGGTGTCCGACTGCAACCGGGCCGCGGTCGAGGCCCTCGCGGACTGGCCCAATCTGATCGGCGGCGCGATGGCGATCTGCGGCCCTGCCGGCTGCGGCAAGAGCCGGCTGGGGCAGATCTGGGCCGAGCGGGTCGGGGCGGTGGCCATTCATGGCTCGGAGGCGGCGCAGATCGATCCGCTGGAGCTGGACGGCCGGCCGGTGCTGCTGGACCCGGCGCGGGAGGTCGATGACGAGACCCTGTTCCACCTGATCAACCTGGCCCAGGCACCGGGCGGGGCCCTGCTGCTGATCGCGCGATCCGCGCCGTCGAGCTGGGAGGCGGCCCTGCCCGACCTGCGCTCGCGGCTGGATGCAGTCATCAGTGTGCCGATGGAGGCCCCGGACGATGCGGTCCTGTCGGCGATGCTGGAGGCCCGGTTCGCCGAGCGCGGTATCCGTCCCCAAAAGGATGTGGTGCCCTTTCTGCTGAGACGGATCGACCGGTCGGCGGCGGCGGCGGCGGAGGTGGTCGAACGGCTGGACGCCCTGCACAGGCCGGTGACCCGGGCGCTGGCGCGGGAGGTTGTGGAGGGGTCGGAGGCGAGCGGGGAGCTGTTTGAGTGACGCCGCGTGTCTCCTCCCTGTCGCGAAGCGATGGGGAGGTGGCGCGGCGCGGCTTCGCGCCGTGACGGAGGGGCTGGACCGCGGCGGGGCTCCCCTCCACCACGCTTCGCGTGGTCCCCCTCCCCATCGCTGCGCGACAGGGAGGAGATGGGATCACAGCCCCAGCTTGGCCTTCAGGATGTCGTTGACCGCGGCCGGGTTGGCCTTGCCGCCGGTGGCCTTCATGACCAGACCGACGAACCAGCCGAGCGACTGGGGCTTCTCGGCGACGCCGGCGGCCTTGTCGGGGTTGGCCGCGATGATCTCGTCGATAGCCTTCTCGATCGCGCCGGTGTCGGTGACCTGTTTCAGACCGTGTTTCTCGACGACCTCGGCGGGCGAGCCCTCGCCGTTCCAGACGTGGTCGAAGACCTCCTTGGCGATCTTGGACGAGATGACATTGGTCTCGATCAGTTCGACCAGCTGGGCGACGTGGGCGGCCGGGACCGGGCTCTGGTCGAAGTCGAGATGGTCGGCGGCGAGGCGGGCCGACAGCTCGTTCGTCACCCAGTTGGACACCAGCTTCGCATCACGGCCTTTTGCCGCCGCTTCGAAATAGTCGGCCTTGGCCTGTTCCGAGATCAGGACCACGGCGTCGTATTGCGAGAGGCCGTAGTCGGCCATCAGCCGGCGGCGCTTGGCGTCCGGCAGTTCGGGCAGATGGGCCTTGATGTCGTCGATCCAGGCCTGCTCCAGCTCCAGCGGCAGCAGGTCGGGGTCGGGGAAGTAGCGATAGTCCATCGCCTCTTCCTTGGAGCGCATCGAACGGGTCTCGCCGGCCGTCGGGTCGTACAGGCGGGTCTCCTGATCGATCTTGCCGCCGTCCTCGAGGATCTCGATCTGGCGCCGGGCCTCATAGTTGATGGCCTGGGAGATGAAGCGGAACGAGTTGACGTTCTTGATCTCGCAGCGCGTGCCCAGATGGCTGAAATCACCGGTCGCCTTGAACTTCTCGTACTGGCCCTCGCGGCAGACGGAGACGTTGACGTCGGCGCGCAGATTGCCCTTCTCCATGTCGCCGTCGCAGGTGCCGAGATAGATCAGGATGGTTCTGATCTTCTTGACGTAAGCCACGGCTTCTTCAGGGGAACGGATGTCCGGACGCGACACAATCTCCATCAGGGCCGTGCCGGCGCGGTTCAGGTCGACGTAGCTCTCGGTCGGCGACAGGTCGTGGATCAGCTTGCCCGCGTCCTGCTCCAGATGCAGGCGCTCGATGCCGACGTTGAAGAAGGAGCCGTCCTCGGCCTCCACCTCGACGACGCCCTCGCCGACGATCGGGAAATAGAGCTGGCTGATCTGATAGCCGGTCGGCAGGTCGGGGTAGAAATAGTTCTTCCGGTCGAACTGGCTGCGTCTGTTGATCTGCGCATTGAGGCCCAGGCCGGTGCGGACGGCCTGTTCGACGCAGTATTTGTTCAGCGTCGGCAGCATGCCGGGGAAGCCGGCGTCGACCAGCGACACCTGCTCGTTCGGACCCGCGCCGAAGCCGACGGCGGCGCCCGAGAACAGCTTGGCCTTCGACGCCACCTGGGCGTGGATCTCCAGCCCCATGACGATTTCCCAGGAGCCGGTGCGGCCCTGGATGAGTTTGGAAGGAGTCGTGGCTGTATCGGTCATGGCCCTGTCCTAGCGTCCAGTCAGCCGGGAGGAAAGTTCCGGTCTTGAGAGCGTCACGAAAAGCCGCTTAGCTGGCCGCTCAATTCGGGAAAAACACATGTCCAAACTCGCTGCCGCCCTCGCCTCGATCGCCCTCGTCACCGTCGCGGGCACCGCCCTGGCCCAGACCCAGACGCCGCCCCCGGCCGCTCCGGCCACCGCTCGTCCGACCATCGCCAGCCCGGTCAAGGACCTGTTGGCTAATCCTCAGACCCTCGCGGTTATGGAAAAGCACCTGCCTGGTATCTCGCAACACCCCGCCCTGCCGCAGTTCCGGGACATGACCCTGGCCCAGCTGGCACCGGTGTCGGAAGGCCGCTTGACGCCGGAAATCATCGCCGCGATCGATGCCGACCTGAAGGCGCTTCCGGCCGCCTAGGGCTTCCTGACCCCTCTCCCTGCGGGAGAGGGGTCATTCCCTCACCACCACTTCTCCGGACGGGCCACAAACCCGGCCGCATCTTCCAGCGCGCTGGCGACCTGGAAGACGGTCGCCTCGTCCAGCGCCTTGCCGATGACCTGAAGGCCCAGCGGCAGACCGCCCTTGTCGACGCCCACGGGCACAGAGATACCCGGCAGGCCGGAGAGGTTGGCGGTGACGGTGAAGATGTCGTTCAGATACATCTGCAGCGGATCGATCTGCTTGTCGCCCAGGGCAAACGCGGCCGACGGAGTCGAGGGCGTCACGATGGCGTCGACCTTGTCCCAGACGGCGTCAAAATCCATGGCGATGCGGCGACGGACCTTGAGGGCGCGGACATAGTAGGCGTCGTAGAAGCCGGCCGAGAGCACATAGGCCCCGATGGTCAGGCGGCGCTGGACCTCCTTGCCGAAGCCCTCGGCCCGGCTGGTCTCATAGAGGTCGGCGAGGCTGGTCGTGCCCTCGGCGCGGTGGCCGAAACGCATGCCGTCGTAGCGGGCCAGGTTGGACGAGGCCTCGGCGGGAGCGATGATGTAATAGGCCGGCAGGGCGTATTTGGTGTGCGGCAGGCTGATCGGCACGATCTCGCAGCCGGCGGCCTTGAGCCATGCAATGCCCTGGTCCCACAGCGCCTGGATCTCGGCGGGCATGCCGTCGACGACGTATTCCTTCGGCACGCCGATGCGCAGGCCCTTGACCGACTGGCCGAGGGACCGGGTCCAGTCCGGCGTCTCGACGTCGAGGCTGGTGGCATCCTTCGGATCGTAGGAGCACATGGCGCGCAGCAGGATGGCGGCGTCCTCGACCGTCTTGGTGATCGGGCCGGCCTGGTCCAGCGAACTGGCGAATGCGACCATGCCGAAACGGCTGGCGCGGCCATAGGTGGGCTTGATGCCGACCGTGCCGGTGAAGGCGGCGGGCTGGCGGATCGAGCCGCCGGTGTCGGAGGCGGTGGCGGCCAGGCACAGGTCGCCGGCGACGGCCGAGGCCGAGCCGCCGGAGCTCCCACCCGGGGTCAGATCAGCATTGGAAGTCGTTGACTTCCATGGATTCACGACCGGGCCGAACGCCGAGGTCTCGTTGGATGAGCCCATGGCGAACTCGTCCATGTTGAGCTTGCCCAGCATGACCGCGCCGTCGCGCCACAGGTTGGCGGTGACGGTGGACTCATAGGGCGGCACGAAGCCGCGCAGCATATTGGAGCCGGCGGTGGTCTGGACGCCGTCGGTGCAGAACAGGTCCTTGATCCCGAGCGGCGCGCCTTCGAGGGCACCGCCCTCCCCCTTCGCCAGCCGGGCGTCGGAGGCGCGGGCCATCTCCAGGGCCTTGTCCGAGGTCTGGACGACGAAGGCGTTCAGGCGCGGATTGGCGGCGTCGATACTGGCGACGAAGGCTTTCGTGATCTCCTCGGACGAGAAGTCGCGGGCCTTGAGGCCGTCGAGGGCGGCCTTGAGCGTGAGCTTGGTCAGGTCGGACATTCTATTCGACCACCTTGGGCACAACGAAGAAGCCGTCGGCGGAGCGCGGGGCGTTGCCGAGCACGTCAGCGACCTTGTCGCCGTCGGAGACGACGTCGTCGCGCAGGCGCATGGGCTGGGCCACGTTGGAGGTCATGGGCTCGACGCCGTCGACGTCGACCTCGTTGAGCTGTTCGATCCAGGCGAGGATGCCGTTCAGCTCGGCCGCGAGCGGCTCGAGCCTGTCCTCGGGGGTCTTGATGCGGGCGAGGTGCGCCACGCGGCGCACGGTCGCGGCGTCGATGGCCATGCGGCCCTCCAATGCGAAACCAGAACGGGCGGGATTAGCGTTCCAGCCCCGGTTTCACAAGGATTCTGACGCCCTCCGCGTCACTGCGCCGGCGTGACCGTCACCGTGGCCGGGACCGAGCCGTCGGTGGCGACCGCCCAACCGACGATGATCCGCCGGGTCCGGCTGCTGATATTGCCCGAGGCCTCGTCCATCACGCTCTCGTTGATCTCCAGATCGACCCGCCCCGGCGACTCGGACAGGACGCGATAGTCGAGGAAGTCGCCGATGCGGAAGACGCGCCAGCCCTCGGCCGGCGAATCGAAGAAGGCGACGTGGGTGTAGAGGCCGTTCATCGCCGGATCGCCGCCGGCCGTGCCGAACAGTTTGATGGTGTGGTCGCCCTGACGCATCAGCGGGGTCAGCTCGACGACGGCGGCGGCCCACTGGTTGCCGTCTTCCGTGTCCGGCTGGACCGTGGCGGCGGGGCCTGCGGCAGTCAGGGGCGCGGCGGCGGGTGCCGTCTGTTCAGCCGGAATGGCGGCTTTGCGGCTCTCGACCTGCGCGTCGCAGGCGGCCAGTCCGAGCAGGGCGGCGAGGAAGGTTACGGGCTTCATCGGAGATTCTCCCAACAGCAACGGCGCAGCTTGCACTTTGACAGGGCGGCTCGCCAGTCCTACCGCCAAGCCGTGACAGTTCTATCGCTCGAAGATCTCGCCGCCTCCACCCCGCCGGGCACGCCGTGGCTGGGGCTGGATCTGGGCGAAAAGACCATCGGCGTGGCGGTCAGCGATACGACGCGGATGATCGCCAGTCCGCTGTCCCTCGTCCGCAAGACGAAATTCACCGACGACGCCCATGCGGTGCTCAAGCTGATGGACGGGCGCAAGGCGTCGGGGCTGGTGATCGGCCTGCCGCTGAACATGGATGGCAGCGAGGGACCGCGGGCGCAGTCGTGCCGGGCCTTCGCCCGCAATCTGCAGCGTATCCGCGCCGTGCCCTGCGCCTTCCAGGACGAGCGGCTGTCGACCAGCGCGGTCGAGCGGTTCCTGATCGAGGAGCTGGACCTCAACCGCAAGCGCCGCGCCAATGTGATCGACCGCACCGCCGCCGCCTGGATATTGCAGGGCGCGCTGGACCGGTTGCGCATCGGATGACGGGGCTGATCCTCGGCATCGTCCCGGTCTTCGTGCTGATCGCCATCGGCTACGGCCTGAGAAAATCAGACTTCCTGCCCGATGCGACCTGGCGGCCGATCGAGAAGCTGTCGATCCATCTGCTGTATCCGGGCTTTCTGATCCCGGCGATCTGGAACGCCGATCTGTCGGGCGGCAGCGCCGGGGCGGCGGGAGCCAGCGCGGTGATCGCCGTGCTGATCGTGGCGGCCGTCACCCTGCTGTCGAAGCCGCTGATGACCATCGACGGCCCGGCCTTCACCAGCGTGCTGCAGGGGGTGATCCGCTGGAACAGCTTCGTCTTCCTGCCGGTGATCCAGTCGACGTTCGGGGCCGAGGGGCTGGCGCTGGCGGCGGTGATGATCGCGGCGATCATTCCGGTGACCAATATCGTCTGCGTCGTGGCCCTGGCGCGTTGGGGGGCGGACCAGAGAGGCACGCGGCCGCTGGCGCTGGCGAAGGCGGTGTTCTCCAATCCGATCCTGCTGGCCTGCCTGATCGGTCTGGCGCTGAATTTCTCGGGCGTGCCGCGGCTGACCGGGATCTCGGAGACGCTGGAGCTGCTGGGCGGGGCGGCGCTGCCGCTGGGCCTGATCGTCGCCGGCGCGGGGTTGAGCTTCGCCGAGGTGGCGCGGCGCAAATGGACGGTGATGAGCGTCAGCTTCGTCAAACTGGTGCTGATGCCGCCGCTGATGTGGGGACTCTGCGTCCTGCTGGGCGGGGATGAGCTGGCGCAGGGCGTGGCCCTGCTGTGCGGCGCGGCACCGGGCGCGGCGGCCAGCTATATCCTCGCGCGGCAGATGGGCGGGGATGCACCGCTGATGGCCGGGATCGTGGCGCTGACGACGGTCGGAAGCGCCTTGAGCATCCCGATCCTGCTGGCGCTATTCCATCTGGCCTAGATGCACCCTATAGGCGGGCCTCGATGAGCCAGCCTGCCGCCCTCACCGATCTGATTCTCGAGCGGCTGGCGCCGTTCCCGCGCAGCCATTTCCTGTCCGCGGGCGATCTGAACGCCGCGACCACCCCGCCGCTCCTGGATCTGGCCGACGCCTTCGTCGACTTCAATCGCCAGTCTTCCAAGTCGCTCGACCTGATGCGGGGTCGGACGGTGATGAACCTGTTCTTCGAGAATTCGACCCGCACCAGCGCCTCGTTCGAGATCGCGGCCAAACGGCTGGGGGCGGATGTGACGGCGCTGAGCCCGCGCACCTCGTCTACCGCCAAGGGCGAGACCCTGATCGATACGGCGGCGACGCTGAACGCGATGAAGCCCGATGTGCTGGTGGTGCGCCATGGTGCCTCGGGTGCCGCGGCCCTGCTGTCGCAGAAGGTCGGCTGCGCGGTGGTCAACGCCGGGGATGGAAGGCACGAGCATCCGACCCAGGCGTTGCTGGATCTGCTGAGCCTGCGCCGCGCCTTCGGGGACGTGGGCGGACTGACGGTCGCCATCTGCGGCGACATCGCCCACAGCCGCGTGGCCCGGTCCAATGTCTCGATGCTGTCGATGATGGGCGCGCGGGTGCGGCTGATCGGGCCGCCGACCCTGGTGCCCGGCGACGCCGACCGCTGGGGCTGCGAGGTGTTCCACGACATGCGCGAGGGCCTTCGAGGCTGCGATGTCGTGATGATGCTGCGACTGCAGCTGGAGCGGATGGAGGGGGCGCTGATCCCGTCGACCCGCGAGTATTTCCGCTTCTGGGGTCTGGACCGGGAGAAACTGTCCTGGGCCAACGCCGGGGCGAAGGTGATGCATCCGGGGCCGATGAACCGGGGCGTGGAGATCGATTCCGACGTGGCCGACGATCTGAGCGTCTCGCTGATCCAGGATCAGGTCGAGATGGGGGTGGCGGCGCGGATGGCGGTGCTGGCGGCCCTGTCGGCGCGGCTGGATGGAGACGCGGCATGAGTGCCATCGCCATCCTGAACGCGCGGCTGCTGGACCCGGCCACGGACTATGACGGTCCCGGCGCGGTGCTGGTCGAGGACGGGCGGATCACCGAGGTCATCCACGGCGGCGGCGCGGTTGCACCGGCGGGCGTGACGGTGATCGATGCTGGAGGCCTGTGCCTGTCGCCGGGCCTGATCGACATCCGGGTCAAGACCGGCGAGCCCGGTGCCGAGCCGAAGGAGACGCTGAAGTCGGCCAGTCTGTCGGCGGCGGCGGGCGGCGTGACCACCATCGTCATCCAGCCGGACACCGACCCGGCCATCGACGACCCGGCGATGATCGAATTCATCCTGCGGCGCGGCGCAGCCCTCGGGCTGGTCAATGTCCGGGCGGCGGGCGCGGCGACGAGAGCCCGCGACGGCGTCCACATGGCCGAGCTCGGCCTGATGGATGAGGCCGGTGCCCTGTATTTCACCGATGTGGACCGGGTCATCGCCAATACCCGCACCCTGCAAAGGGTGATGAGCTACGCCGCCGCCTTCAACGCCCTGATCTCCTGCCGCCCGGCCGAGCCCTGGCTGAGCGAGGGCGCGGTGGCGACATCGGGCGAACTGGCGACGCGGCTGGGACTTTCCTCTGCCCCGGCCATCGCCGAGCGGATCCAGCTGGAGCGGGACCTGGCGCTGGTCGAACAGACGGGCGCGCGCTTCCTCGTCGACCAGATCTCGACCGAGGGCGCACTGGAGACCCTGGCCCGGGCGCGGGCGAAGGGGCTGGAGGTCGCCGCCTCGGTGTCGATCAACCACCTCTGCTTCAACGAGATCGATATCGGCGACTACCGCACCTTCTACCGGCTCGATCCGCCGTTGCGGCCCGAGAGCGACCGGCAGGCGCTGATCGAGGCGGTCCGCGACGGCCTGATCGACGCCATCACCTCGGCCCATGCCCCTGCCCCCGCGGAGGACAAGCGCCGCCCGTTCGCGGAAGCAACGCCGGGCGCTGTCGGACTCGAGACCCTGCTGCCCGCCGCCCTGACCCTGCATCATGAGGACGGGCTGGAGCTGCTCGACATCCTGCGGCCCCTGACCCAGGGCCCCGCGACCCTCCTGGGCCTCGACGCCGGCGTGCTGGCGGCCGGAGCGCCGGCAGACCTGATCCTGTTCGACGCGGGCGCGCCTGTGGTGATCGACGCCGACGCCCTGAAGAGCAAATCCAAGAACTCCCCGTTCGACGGGCGACGATTGCAGGGCAAGGTCTTGCTCACCGTCGTCGGCGGACGCATCGTCCACGACACACGTTAAGAGGGACGAATCACTTGCAGGATCTGGTCGGCCCGGCCCTGGGGACGCTCGCGCTCGCAGCGGCGGGCGGTTACCTGCTGGGCTCCATTCCGTTCGGCGTCATTCTGACCCGTCTGGCGACGGGCGAGGATGTGCGCAGCATCGGCTCCGGCAATATCGGTGCGACCAACGTCCTGCGGACCGGGCGCAAGGACCTGGCCTTCGCCACCCTGATCCTCGACGCCGGCAAGGGCGCGGCGGCCTTCCTGATCGCCCAGGCCCTGTTGCCGGGCGTCCCGGCCATCGCCGCCATCGCGGGCGGCGCGGCCTTCCTCGGCCACCTGTTCCCCGTCTGGCTCGGCTTCAAGGGCGGCAAGGGGGTGGCGACCTTCTTCGGTCTGTTGCTGGCCGCGGCCTGGCCGCTGGGCCTGATGGCCGGGGCGACCTGGCTGATCGTGGCGGCCCTGTTCCGCATGTCGTCTTTCGCCGCTCTGATCGCGGCGGTCATGGCACCCCTGTTCGCGCTGCTGCCCCTGCCCGTGATGGGCCTGCCGGCTTCTGGCCCGATCCTCGCGCTGTCGGTCGCGACCGCGGTGCTGATCTGGATCCGGCATCATGAGAATATCGCCCGCATCCTGAAGGGGACCGAACCCCGGATCGGCGCGAAGAAGGGGTGACCCTTCCCGCCGCAGAGCGTTTCTCGCGCCTGCGTCTGGCGCGGACCGACCAGGTCGGTCCGGTGACCTTTCAACAGTTGCTGGAGCGGTTCGGCTCGGCGGAGCGGGCCCTCGAGGCCCTGCCCGACCTCATCCGGCGCGGCGGCGCTCATGGCTACGCGATTCCGCCGATCGAACGGATCGAAGCCGAGATGGCGGCCGGCGAGCGTCTGGGTGCCCGGCTGATCGTTCTGGGCGACGCCGACTATCCCGACATGCTGGCGGCGGTCGATCCGCCGCCGCCCCTGCTTTGGACCCTGGGCGACGCGAGCCTGATGACACGGCCCTGTCTCGCCGTGGTCGGGGCGCGGATCGCCTCGGCGGGTGGGCAGAGGATCGCGCGCGGGCTGGCGCAGCAGCTGGGCGAGGCCGGCCATGTCGTGGTGTCGGGACTGGCGCGGGGCATCGACGCCGCGGCCCATACCGGGGCCCTGCCGACCGGGACCGTGGCGGTGCTGGGCGGCGGCGTGGACGACATCTATCCGCCGGACAACGCCGACCTCTATGCCCAGGTCGCCGAACAGGGCTGCGTGGTCTCCGAGAGTCCGGTCGGCGCGCGGGCGCAGGCGAAAGACTTCCCGCGTCGCAACCGGATCATCTCGGGCCTGTCGCGCGGGGTGATCGTGGTCGAGGCGGAGTTGCGCTCCGGCTCGCTGATCACGGCGCGGCTGGCGGGCGAACAGGGCCGGGACGTCTTCGCCGTGCCGGGATCGCCGCTGGACCCACGCTCGCGGGGCCCGAACGAACTGCTACGGCAGGGTGCCATCCTGTGCGAGGGGCTGGATGATGTGGAGCGGGCGTTCTCGACCCTGCGGACGCTCCGCGAGCCCGGACCGGACAATCCGTTCGAGGGCGCGCCGGACGAGATCGAGGCGGCGCTGATCGAGCGGGTCGCGGCCCTGTTGTCGCCGACGCCGACGCCGCGAGACGAACTGGCCAGGGCGCTGGGCCTGCCGATCGGGACGGTGGCGGCCGCCCTGCTTGAGCTCAATCTTGCGGGTCGCGCCGAGCTGCTTCCGGGCGGTCTGGCCGCGGCACGATCACCCTGAATTCCAGCGCCGATTGACAGCGGCCTTCCCGCCAACCACGTTCCGCCCCCTTTCCGAGCCCGCGCAAGGCCCCCTCCCCGCATGAACCTCGTCGTCGTCGAGAGCCCCGCAAAGGCCAAGACCATCAACAAATATCTGGGCCCGGACTTCACCGTCCTGGCGTCCTATGGCCACGTCCGGGACCTGCCGTCGAAGGACGGATCGGTGCTGCCCGACGACGATTTCGCCATGAGCTGGGAAGTCGACGCCCGCGCCTCCAAGCGGATGTCGGAGATCGCCGAGGCGGCGAAGAAGGCCGACCGCGTCATCCTGGCGACCGACCCCGACCGCGAGGGTGAGGCGATCAGCTGGCACGTTCTGGAGATCCTGACCAAGAAGAAGGCGCTCAAGGACACCGCCGTCGAGCGCGTCACCTTCAACGCCATCACCAAATCCGCCGTGCTGGAGGCCATGGCCAATCCGCGCCAGCTGGATATGGAACTGGTCGAGGCCTATCTGGCGCGCCGCGCGCTGGACTATCTGGTGGGCTTCACCCTGTCGCCCGTGCTGTGGCGCAAACTGCCGGGCGCGCGCTCGGCCGGTCGGGTGCAGTCGGTTGCCCTGCGCATCGTCGTCGACCGCGAGATGGAGATCGAGGCGTTCCGGGCCCAGGAATACTGGTCGGTCGAGGCCGATCTGGCCGCCGACAGCCCGCCCTTCACGACCCGGCTGGTCAAACACGCCGGCAAGCGGGTCCAGCGGCTGGACATCACCTCCGAGGCCATGGCCAACGCCGCGCGCGACGCCATCAAGGCCGGCAGCTTCACCATCAAGTCGATCGAGAAGAAGCCGGTCAAGCGCAGCCCCTCGCCGCCCTTCACCACCTCGACCCTGCAGCAGGAGGCCGCGCGCAAGCTCGGCTTCACCGCCCAGCGCACCATGCAGGCGGCGCAGAAACTGTATGAGGGCGTCGACGATACGGGCGGCCTGATCACCTATATGCGGACCGACGGCCTGTCGGTCAGCCCCGAGGGCATCGCCCAGGCGCGTGAAGTCATCGCCGACCGGTTCGGCCCGGCCTACGTCCCGGAGCAACCGCGATATTACAAGACCAAGGTCAAGAACGCCCAGGAAGCGCACGAAGCAATCCGGCCGACCAACCTGACCCGCCACCCCGACAGTCTGCGGCTCGAGGGCGACCTGTCGCGGCTGTACGAGCTGATCTGGAAGCGGATGGTCGCCAGCCAGATGGAGTCCGCACGGCTCGACCGGACCACGGTCGACGTCGAGACCCCGGACGGCCAGACCGGCCTGCGCGCCACCGGCCAGGTCGTGGCCTTCGACGGCTTCATCGCCGTCTATGAAGAGGGTCGCGACGACAAACCCAAGGACGGCGTCGACGATGAGGACGACACGACCCGCCTGCCCGCGCTGAAGGAAGGCGCTGTGGCCAGGGTCGAGGCGATCCGCACCGACCAGCATTTCACCGAGCCACCCCCGCGCTTCTCGGAAGCGACCCTGGTGAAGAAGCTGGAAGAGCTCGGCATCGGCCGGCCGTCGACCTATGCCTCGATCCTGACCACCCTGCGCGACCGCGAATACGTCCGCATGGACAAGAACCGGTTCATTCCGGAAGACAACGGACGGCTGGTCACGGCCTTCCTCGAGCAGTTCTTCACCCAGTGGGTGCAGTACGACTTCACCGCCGCGCTGGAGACCCGTCTCGACGAGGTCTCGGCCGGTGATCTCGACTGGAAGGTCGTGCTGCGCGACTTCTGGAGCCAGCTGAAGCCGGCGACGGACGCCGTCACCGCGCGTCAGGGCGTGATCGACGAGCTGGACACGGCGATCGGGCCCTTCCTGTTCCCCGACAAGGGCGACGGGACGGACGCGCGGCTTTGCCCCCTGTGCAAACAGGGCCGGCTGCATCTGAAGGCCAGCTTCAAGATGAAGTCGTCCTTCATCGGCTGCTCCAACTATCCGGAGTGCCGCTATACGCGCGGCTTCGGCGCCGCGACCGGCGTCGAGGACGGCGGCGACCGCGATCTGGGCGTCGATCCGGACACCGGCGCACCCGTGGCCCTGAAGATCGGGCGGTTCGGCCCCTATGTGGAAACCACCATCCCCGGCGAGGAGAAGCCGAAGCGGTCGTCCCTGCCCAAGGGCTGGTCGCCCGCGACCCTGGCGCTGGAACAGGCCCTGCGCCTGCTGGCCCTGCCGCGTGCGGTCGGGATGCATCCGGAGGACGGCCAGCCGATCTCGGCGGGTCTGGGCCGTTACGGGCCGTTCGTGCTGCACGCCGGGACCTATGCCAATGTCGCCGACATCGACGAGGTGTTCGACATCGGCCTGAACCGGGCCGTGGTGCTGCTGGCCGAGAAGCGGGCGGGCAAGTTCGCGGGACGCGGGGCGGCCACCGCGCCGCTCAAGGACCTCGGTGCCCACCCCGAAACCGGCGAGCCGGTGCACGTCATGGCCGGGCGGTTCGGCCCCTATGTGAAGTCGGGCAAGATCAACGCCACCCTGCCCAAGGGCTCGGCACCCGAGGACATGACGATGGAGATCGCCGTGCCGCTGCTGGCCGCGCGCGCCGCGGCCGCTCCGGCCAAGGGCAAGAAGGCACCGGCGGCGAAGAAGGCCGCTCCCAAGGCGGCGGCCAAGAAGCCGGCGGCGAAGAAGAAGGCACCCGCGAAGAAGCCGGCGGCGAAGAAGCCCGAGGCCTAGGGCTTCAGCAATCGGTCACGGGCGGCGTTCAGACGGGAGGCCAGGCCTTCCGTGCCGCCCTGGTCGGGGTGGGCGCGGCCCATCAGCCGTTTCCAGGCGGTGTTGATCTCCTGCGGCGTCGCATTCGCCTGGACGCCAAGGAGGGAGCGGGCCTCGGCGGGGCTCATCGCCTCGGTCCGGGGTGCCGGCGCGCGCTGGCGCGAGGACAGGGTCAGCCAGATCCCGGCCCCGGCGAGGGCGGCGGCCGGCAGCCATGACCCCCGGGCCGCGAGCAGGACCGCGCCGGCGATCAGCACGGCGCTGAACAGGGTGGCGGTGATGCGCCAGTGGCCGCGGCCCCGTCGTTCGGTCTGACGACCCAGCCGGACCAGCGCCCAGACGGCGATCGCCGCCAGCGCCAGCCAGACGAGGCTCAAGACCTCACGCCGCCGCGTCCAGCGGGGCGTCCAGCGCGCTTCCGTCCAGCCCGAGGGCCAGCATCAGATTGCGCATCTCCTGGCGGGCCGCGACATGGGCCAGCGACACGGCGACCGGGCGAACCTCATTCGACAGGTCAGCGACGGTCAGGCCGAAGGGGAAGAGCTCGCGATAGATGACGCGGTCGCGCAGGCCGGGTCCGATGCGGAAGCCGACCCGGCGGGCCAGCTTCTCCATCCGCTCCTCAAGCCGCTGGCGGTTGCGGGCAGCGGCGACGGCCATTCGGTTGACCACGACGATCCAGTCGATGGCCGCGGTGCGGCCCTCGGTGATCGCCCGGTGCTTGCGGGCCTCCCAGACGCTCTCTGAATAGATCGAGGGCTTGAGCAGTTCGAGCGTGACCGGATCAATCTGACCCAGCAGGTCGAAATCGACGAAGCTGTCGTTCATCGGGGTGACGATCTGGTCGGCGAGGCCGTGGGCGGTCCGCGACAGCAGGGTGTCGCCGCCGGGGGTGTCGATCAGGATGACATCGGCCTCGGCGCGGGCCTGGGTCATGGCGGCCTCGAAACGGGCCAGCTGTTCGGTTTCGTCGGCCCTGGCCAGCGCCTTGCCGTCGCCCATGTCGGGTTCGACCGGCATGGGCAGGACCTGGTTGTTGCCTGCCATCCAGGCGGCCCGGTTGGCGAAGAATTTGGCCATTGAGCGCTGGCGCAGGTCCAGATCGATGATCGCCACGCGCCGGCCCGCGTGCAGCAGGCCGCAGACGATGTGGATGGCGAGGGTGGACTTGCCCGCCCCGCCCTTTTCGTTGCCGACGACGATGACCGAAGGGTCAGCCATGGATGTTCACGCCCCGTTGGCGGCCGCCGACTCAGACACGCGACCACAGGCTGACAGAATCGCGTCCGGGAAGGCCAACGTCAACGACAGGATGGACGGCGGCTGTGGATGCGCGCGTCAGGCGACCCGATTGCACCAGGGATCATCGATGCCGGCGGCGGCGCAGACGGCGGCCGCGCCGGCCGAGGGGGCAACGACCTTCAGCCGGGTCAGACGGCGACCGCCGACCTCGACACCCTCGTAGACGGGCGACAGGCCGTTGAGCGCCCAGGCGGCCTCGCCGGACTTGAGGCGGGCCCAGGCCGAACGGGCGGCGGCCTCGCTGGAATAGGCGCCGAGCTGGACAAGACCGCGGTTGGCGCGCGGGGCGGCCGGGCGGGCAGTCGACAGGGCCGGACGCAGGCCGGCACGGGACGAGGCGGCGTCGATACGGGTGGACACCCGTTGCACCACGGCGTCGGCGACCGCGGGCGCGGCGGCGGCGACCAGTTGCGGTGCCGCGCGTTCCACCGCGCCTTCAAGACCGTCGCGGGCATCCCAGAGCGCATGCGGGTCCATGACCTCGACGCGCAGCGCCGGGCGCAGGCCCGCTTCAGCCGCGGTGTGCCGTGGTGAAGCGGCCTCGCCTTCGCCGCCCACATCGATCGCGGCGACAGAATTGGCGAGGTTCTCGAAGCGATTCGGATCGCTTTCGATCATGCCGCAGGCGTTCAGGGCGACGGCCGACACAAGGACGACGACTGGACGAATGATGAGGCTGGGCTTCATAAGCCCACACTTGCACGGCAAGATTTGCCGCCCGGTTCACAATCAGGCTTAAGCCGGAAGGTTAATCCGTTCATCATGACCGAGACCGACGCCCTTCCCGTGGTTCGCAGCATCGCGGCACTGCGCCAGACTGTAAGCGGCTGGAGGCGGCAAGGGTTCACCGTCGGTTTCGTGCCGACCATGGGCGCGCTGCACGAAGGCCATCTGACGCTTGTGCGGGAGGCCGGCCGGCGGGCGGACCGGGTCGTGGCCAGCGTCTTCGTCAATCCGACCCAATTCGCCGCCCACGAGGACCTAGGGACCTATCCGAGGCAGGAGGCGAAGGACGCCGAACTGCTGACCGGCGCGGGCTGCCACCTGCTGTTCGCCCCGGCGGTCGGGGAGATGTATCCGGCGGGCGCGACGACCACGATCAGCGTCGGCGGACCGGCCGAGGGACTGGAAGGCGCGTTCCGCCCGCAGATGTTCGGCGGGGTGGCCCTGGTGGTGGCCAAGCTGCTGAACCAGGTCCAGCCGGATGTGGCCGTGTTCGGCGAAAAGGACTGGCAGCAGTTGATGGTCGTGCGGCGGCTGGTCCGGGATCTGGATATTCCCACCGAGATCATCGGCTCGCCGACCATGCGGGACGGGCATGGCCTGGCCCTGTCGTCGCGCAATGCCTACCTGACCGAGGCGGAGCTTGCGATCGCTCGGCAGCTGAACGGCGTGCTCGCCGAAGCGGGGCTGGCGGCCGCGTCCGGGGCGGCGCTGGAGACGGTCGAGCGGGACGCCCGCGAAGCCCTGCTGCAGGCCGGCTTCAGCCATGTCGACTATGTCGCCGTTCGCCGCGCTGACGATCTGGCCGGGTTCGAGGCCGGTCGGGTCGACGCGCCGGGCCGGATCCTGACGGCCGCCTGGCTGGGGCGCACGCGGCTGATCGACAATATGGCGGTCACCCCGCCGGCCTGACCGGCCTCAGGCCAGCTTCAGGTCCATCGCCCCGCCGATCCATTCGATCCGCGACCGGCGGCGCGCCTCGGCGGCGGCGGTCGCATCGCCCAGGGCCGCTTCGGCCTCGGCCAGCACGAAATAGCTGTAGGGGTCGTTCGGCCAGTCCTCGATCAGTTCGAGCACCTTGGCCCGCGCGCCGGCGGCATCGCCTTTGAGCAGCAGGGCGGCGGCGAGGCTGCGGCGGGTCGGATACCAGATGATCGGCGGGTCGCCGCCCTCCTCACCCTGCCCCTGGATCGCGGCTGCCCGGGTGAAGGCGGCGATGGCGGCGTCCGCGTCGCCCTCGATCATGGCCGCACGGCCTTCAAGGACGCGCTGGGAGAGTTCGGTGAACTCGCGCCGCTCGGTGGCCATCGGCCCGGAAGCGAATGAAGGCTCGGCGCGCAGCGCCTCGATCGCGGCGGCCTCGGCCCGGACACCCGCGGCGTCACCCGCCCGCGCCGCGGCCTCGCCCCGCGCGTAGCGCCAGCTGACACGCAGCATCGGATGGCTGGCGGCCGGCTCCGGCAGGGCCGCGACCTGTTCCGCCGATCCGAACCGGCCGTAGTTGGCGTAGGCATTGTTGGCGACCATCTGCCGCCACAGATTGTCGGCCGGAATGTCCGGATAGGTGGCCAGGAACCATTCGGCGAGCTTGAGCCCCTCCTCGGCCCCACCGGCCATAAGGGCACCGCCCATGCCGAAATGGATGTTGTGGCCGTGCAGGGGCATGCCGGGCACGCCACCGGGCGGCCGGGCGAGGCGGTCGTACTGCCGGTCCAGCGCCACGGCGTTGACGTTGGACATCATGGCGTCGCGATAGCGGCCGACCCGGTAGAAGGTGTGCGACGGCATATGCACCAGATGGCTGGCACCCGGTGCCAGGGCAGCCAGCCGCTCGCCATAGGGAATGGCCTTGTGCGGATCGTCCGACCATTCGGTCAGATGGATGTAGAGGTGGATGGCACCCGGATCATTCGGTGCCGCGGCCAGCGCCTGTTCGAGGATACCCATGGCGCGGGTGATGCCGGGATCCTTGGCCTTCCCGTCGTCATCCCACCATTCCTCGGCCTTGAGCATCCAGGCGTCAGCGGTGATGGCCGCGACCGTGATGTCCGAAGCATTGCGACGGGCGATCCGGTCCATGGCCAGGGCGAAGCGACGGTCGCGGGTGCTCTTCAGTCCCGAATAGCGCTGCACCAGGGCGTCGATCATCTGGCGCTGCATGGGGGTCGCGCGACGCGCCAGCCGACGGGCATCGCGCGCGGCCCTCAGGGCGGCAGCCTGGCTGTCGTCGTCGTTGCCGCCGCCGTTCAGATTGGGCCCGAGCGCCCAGGCCTCGCCCCAGGCGCACATACCGCAGCTCGGGTCGAGCAGACGCGCCTTGCGGAAGGCGCGCACCGATTCCTTGTGCTCAAAGGCCCAGCGCAGCCGGACCCCGTGATTGAACCATGCCTGGGCCTCTGGGATTTCGGTATCGACCGCGAAGCCGCCGGTCCCGAAGCCCTCGACCATGACCATGTCCGCGACCGGTGTGCCGGTGTTGGCGGAGACGGCGGGCCCGCAGACCTGGGGCCGTTCGATCCGGTCGAGCATGGCGCGCTCGGCCGTCGCGTCAGCGACCGCGGCTGGACCGATCAGGGAAACGGTCAGGGCGACGCCGGCCAACAGAAGTTTGCGCATGATCGGGGCCTCCCCTGCCCTTGCCGTCACCTTGTCTCGAAAGCCGGCGTTCGCCAAGCGCGGAGGCGCGCTCAACCGCAGTCCACACGCTCGATGATACCGGTCGCCTCGACGAACCGGATGTTCAGCCGGTCCGGCCGCAGGTCCTTCGTCGTCGGGCAGGTGGTGCAGACGATCCGGACGTTGGCACCCTGCGGGAAGGACACCGCACCGACATGCGAACCGATCAGTGAGCGGGCGGCATCGGCGTCGCATTGCTGCGGAATCGGGACCGTGTCCAGCTCAACCGGCGCGCAGGCCGCGAGGGCGAGACCGGCGGCGACGATCAGGCCCCTCATCCGCATTTGACCTCGCGGATCACGCCGGTGGGCTCCTCGAACAGGAAGTTCAGGCGACCGGGGCTGTAGTCCATGGTCACCGGACAGGTGGTGCAGGTGACGCGCCAGACTTCGCCGGACGGCCGCGCGGGCAATTCAGAGCGGTTGCGGCCGACGTAGCGTTGATACTGGTCAGCCTTGCACCGGGAGGGACCGTCTTCCGGCGGCACCGGCGCCGGGTCGCCTGCGTCGACGGGTGCGCAGGACGCGACCAGCAGGGCCGCTGCGGCGAGGGTAAGGGCCTCGAATTTCATAGGCTCGTCTCCTGTGGCGGGCTCAGCCGCAGCGGACCTGTTCGACGACTTCGGTCTGCTCGTTGAAGAAGATGTTGAGGCGGGTCGGCGAATAGTCCTCGGTGACCGGGCATGTCGTGCAGGTGACGCGCCGGTTCACCACATCAACGGGAACGGGGATTTCGGTCTTCGGTTTCCCGACCAGCCATTGAAGTTCGCCCGCGCGACACATGTCGGCCGTCGGGTTCGACGGGCGTGAGCCGGTCGGCTGGTTGATCTGGGCTTCCTCGATCGTGCGGGGTGCCAGGGCCTCCGAGGCGGGTGCCGCGCACGCCGCCAGCGCCAGCAGGGCGATCAGGCCGCCTTTTCCCAGCGTCCTTCCGGAGACTGTTTCCAGTAGGCCAGTGCCGCGCCCGCATCCTTCAGCGACTTCCACCGGACCCGCGCGCCCGTCAGCGCCGTCTCGTCGCGTCCGTCGAAGATGATGAAGCATCGCTCGAAGCCTTTCGTGTCGCCCAGTTCTGAGCCGTCCACAATGAACAGCGCCTGAGCGGCGTTCGGGTTCTCAAGCGATTCGGTCAGCAGTATGGGCTGACGCGCCGCCTCCGGCCCCGACGCCCGCCCATGGGCGAGAAAGCTGTCGTCGCGATACGTCCAGAGCCGCTCGTCGATGTCATCGAGCAAACGGGAATCGGCGGCGCGCACCAGTGCCCGCCAACCCCGCTCGCGCGTCTTTTCCATCAGGCCGGGCAGCACCTGTTCGAGGGTCGACCGCTCGAGGTGGTAGAACCAGATTTCCGGCTTGGCGTCAGACACCCGGTCCTACCTTTTCAGAGCCTCAGGACTCGTAGCTGTCGGCCACCATCCGGTCGAGCGTGCGCACGCCCCAGCCGACGGCGCCGTCCGGAACGGTCGGGTTGCGGCTGTCCTTGACCCAGGCGGTCGGGGCGATGTCGATGTGGGCCCAGGGCACGCCATTGGTGAAGCGCTGCAGGAACAGGGCGGCGGTGATCGAGCCGCCGGCGCGGCCGTTGCCGGTGTTCTTCACGTCGGCGATCGGGGTGTCGATGTGGCGCTCGTAGAAGGCCGGGATCGGCATCCGCCAGGCGTTCTCGCCGACCTTGGGACCGGCGGCGAGGAAGTTGTTCGCCAGTTCGTCGGAGTTGGAGAACACGCCGGCATACTCGAGGCCGAGGGCCACGATCATGGCCCCGGTCAGGGTGGCGAGATCGAGCATGAATTTCGGCTTGAACCGGTCCTGGGTGTACCAGAGGCAGTCCGCCAGAACGAGGCGGCCTTCCGCGTCGGTGTTCAGGATCTCGACCGACTGGCCCGACAGCGACATGACCACGTCACCCGGACGCTGGGCATTGCCGTCCGGCATGTTCTCGACCAGGCCGATGACGCCGATCGCATTGACCTTCGCCTTGCGGCCGGCGAGCGCGTGCATCAGGCCGACGACGGCGGCCGAGCCGCCCATGTCCCACTTCATCTCCTCCATGCCGTCCGCCGGCTTGATCGAGATGCCGCCGGTGTCGAAGGTCACGCCCTTGCCGACGAAGGCGATCGGCTGGTCGCCCTTGTTGCCGCCGTTCCACTTCATGATGACGACCTGGCTGTCGCGCACACTGCCCTGGCCCACGGCCAGCAGGGTGCGGAAGCCGAGCTTCTCAAGCTCTTTCTCGCCGAGGACCTCGACTTCGAGGCCCAGCTTCTCGAGCGCCTTCACGCGCTTCGCATATTCTTCCGGGTAGAGGACGTTGGCCGGTTCGGCGACGAGATCACGGGCGAACTCGACCGCCGTGGCGACGGCGGCATGCGCCGCATAGGCGGCCTCGGCGGCCTTCGGGTCGGCGGCGACGACGCGAATCGTCTCGATCGACGGCGTCTTCTCGGGTTTCAGCTTGGTGCGGTATTTGAGGAACCGGTAGGCGGCCAGACGGGCGGCGAAGGCGGCCCGGGCTGCCTGGTCGGCGGTCAGGTGGGCGGCGTCGAGGGTCAGGGCGGACGCGCCCGACAGCTTCACCGCATGATAGGCGGCACCGGCAGCGGACTCGAGCGCGAGGTCGTCAAACTTGCCGGCCTCACCAGCGCCGCTGAGCAGGATGGTCCCGGCGTCGACCCCGGCCGGGGCGGCGACGATCAGGGTGCTGTTCGAGCCGCCGGTGAACCGGCTGGCAGTCATCGCCTTCGTCAGGGCTCCGGAGGTCGCCGTATCGAGCTGCGGGCCCGTGCCGGCCAGAACCCGGCCTTCGTGGACCAGAACGGCCAGAACCTCAGCGGCGCCCGCGGACGCGACGAACTCGATGTGCATTTACTACTCCCGCCGGGCGATACGCCCCGGCTCTGTGTCGATGGTATGAGCGCGCGCGGTTTCACCGGCGCAGTCGGGTGTGTATTAGATGCGCTCCCTCGCCGTCGCCTGCAATGTGCGAATTCTTTCGAAACATGACACTGATCCAAGGCTACCTTTTCCGGCAGATCGGGCGCCCCGTGGTGGCTGCGTGCGCTGCGCTGGCCGGAATCGGTATCCTGAGCCAGAGCCTCGACCAGCTGGAAGTCATCGTCGAGCGCGGCCAGAGCGTCTGGGTGATGGTCAAGCTGACCCTGCTGGCCGTGCCGCAGCTGCTGGCGGTCATCATTCCGATCGGCCTGTTCGTCGGTGCCCTGATCGCCCTGACACGTCTGCAGCGGGAGCAGGAACTGACGGCAGTCTTCGCCTCCGGGGTCACGCGCTGGTCGGCGATCCGGCCGGCTGTACGGATCGCGGCGATCGCGGCCTTGCTGACCCTCGTGGTCACGACCGTGGGTCAGCCATGGGCGCAACGTCAGGCGCGGGCCGAGGCCTTTGCCGTCCGCACCGATCTGGCCGCCTTGCTGGTCGAGGAAGGACAGTTCGTCGAGGGGCCGAACGGCTTGACGGTCTATGTCCAGCAGATCGAGCAGAACGGGCTGCTCAAGAACCTGTTCGTCTACCTGGCCGACGGCGACAAGGTCACCACCTGGGATGCCGCCGAGGCCCGTTTCAGCCGCATCGACGGCCAGCCCGCCCTGACGCTGATCAGCGGCTCCTGGCAGCGATATTCGTCGCGCGGCGTCCTGGAGTACCTGTCCTTTGACCGTCAGGACGTGCTGCTGACGCAGTATGCGGCGGTGACGGACCGGGTCCGCTACAAGCCGTCGGACCTGTATCTCACCCAGCTGTTCAATCCGTCGCCGGCGGACCTTGAGCGGGTCGGATCGGCGGGCGAGCTGATGGCAGAGGGGCATTCCAGGCTGTCGGCCCCGCTCTACGCCCTGATGGCCATGGCCATGGCGCTGACGGCGATCCTCGGCGGGCCGTTCAGCCGGACGGGATACGGACTGCGAATCGCCAAGGTCGCGGGCGTGTTCCTGCTCGTGCGCATCGCCGGCTATGGCGTGGTTTCCGCCAGCGCCTGGAACGGGTGGCTGAACATCCTCCAGTATCTGCTGCCGATCGTGGCGACGGTCGTCGCCCTGAGGCTGCTGTTCCGGGCGCTCAAGCCCCGCCGGCGGCCCGTCTGGCCGGCCTATGAGCGGCTGAAGGCGCGGTTCGCATGATCAGCCGCACCTCCCTGCCCGTCCCCTGGCTGCGACTGGGTCGAATCGAACGCTATGTGCTGGTCCAGCAGGCGCGGTCGCTGGGCATAGCGCTGGGCGTCATCGCCGCCCTGATCATGCTGATCGACTTCGTGGAGATCTCCCGCGGCGTCGGCTCGGATGTCGACCTGTCCGGCCTACGCATCCTCGGGCTGATGCTGTTGAAGTCGCCGCAGGTGATCATCCAGCTGCTGCCGTTCGTCTTCCTGTTCGGGACGCTGGCGGCGTTTGTCGGCCTGAACCGGCGCAGCGAGCTGATCGCCATGCGGGCGGCGGGCGTGTCCGCCTGGCGGTTCGTGCTGCCGGCGGCCGGCGCAGCCCTGATGTTCGGCGTGATCACCGTCGCGGCCCTCGGGCCGCTGGCGGCCTCCGCTGACGGCCTGTTCCAGCGCGAGCGGGCGCGTCTGTCCGGATCCGCGGCCGGGGCAGAGGCCCGCCCGACCGTCTGGATCCGCGAGGGCGACGACACCCGTCAGATGGTCATCCGCGCCGAGCGTCAGGACCGGTCGAACGCCCGGCTGCTGGACGTGACCTTCTTCATCTACACCAATGACGCCGCGGGCATGCGGACCTTCTCCGAGCGGATCGACGCCGAGTCGGCGTCGCTGTCGAACGGCAGCTGGCGGCTGGTCGATGCGGTCGGGGCGGAGATCGGCCAGCGCGCCGTGCGCTACGCCACCCTGGACCTGCCCTCGAGCCTGGCCGACGAAGAGGCGTTCGAACGGTTCGCCCGGCCGCAGGCGACCTCCTTCTGGTCCCTGCCGGCGCAGATCGACCGGGTGGAGGCCGCCGGCTTCTCGTCGACGGCCTACCGGCTCCGGCTGCAGCAGTTGCTGGCCACGCCGCTGATGTTCGCGGCCATGTCGATCCTGGCCGCCGCCTTCTCCCTGCGACTGATGCGGCTGGGCGATCTGGCGCGGATGAGCGTCGCCGCCGTGGTGCTCGGTTTCGGGTTTTTCTTCGTCAATCAGGCGGCGTCGGCCTTCGGATCGGCGGAAGTCATCCCGCCATGGCTCGCGGCCTGGCTTCCGCCCTTGCTGACAGCGCTCGCCGCCTTCACCTTGCTGTTCTATACCGAAGACGGCTAAGCGAACCGGCCTGCCATCCGGCTTGCCGGACCGTCCGCCCTTCAGAGTGATTTCTTGCATGCAGCGTGATCGCCGCGCGCCCGATTTGGGAGCCTTGCGCTACCGGCTTCTGGCCGGTGCGGCCGCCATTGCGCTGTCTTCCCTGGCGGGTGCGGCCCAGGCGCAGCAGGTGCCCGCAGCGACATCCCCGTCGCCGGCCGGTGCCGACGGGCTGACCCCGGAAGCGGTCTATATCGAAGCGGATTCCGCCGGCCGGACGGGCGATATGATCACGGCGGAAGGGGCCGGGGCCGACCGCGTCCTGGCCCGGTTCCGCGGCGCGACCCTGAGAGCCGGTACCGTCACCTATGACCTCGGGCTGGGCATCGCCACGGCGGACCGGCAGGTCGAGTTCAGTGATCCCGAAGGCAATGTCGTCTTCGCCAGCCATCTGGAGCTCGGCTCGGATCTGAAGGCGGGCGTGGCGGTCGATTTCGCCACCCGCCTGCGCAACGGCGCCAGCCTGATGGCGGCGACGGCCGTGCGCCGGAGCGAGAACGTCAACGAGCTCAACTACGCCCTCTTCACCCCCTGCCCGATCTGCGACACCGACGGAAATCCGAAGGAGCCCAGCATCTCCATCCAGGCGGAGAAGGTCGTCCAGGACGAGGATCTGCGCGCGATCCTGTATCGCAATGCCGTGTTCCGGGTCGGCGGCGTTCCCGTGTTTTACCTGCCGTTCTTCGCCCACCCTGATCCGACCGTCGAACGGGCCTCAGGCTTCCTCGTGCCGATCCCCAGCTATGACGAGGGCCGCGGCCTGAGCCTTGAGGTGCCCTATCTTCATGTGGTGTCGCCGTCCGAGGACTGGCTGATCAGCCCGCAGCTGAACACCGACGTCGCGCCCCTGCTGAACCTGCAATGGCGCCGCCGGTTCGCCGACGGGATGATCGTCGCCCGTGGCGGTTACACCTACGAGCGCAGCTTCGGGGACTTCGACCTCGACAACGACGGCGACGCCGAGAGCAACGTCAAATACGGCGACCGCACGAGCCGCAGCTATTTCCTCGGCCACGGCCGATTCGATCCCATGGGCCCGTGGCGCTGGGGTTTCACCGTCGAGCGCGTATCGGACAAGACCCTGTTCGACCGCTATGACGTCCGCGAACCCTATCAGGACAACGGCCTCTATTATGGCGACCAGCGGCGGCTGATCAGCCAGCTGTACGCCGAGCGGCAGACCGCGCGGTCCTATCTGTCGGTCGCGGCCTTCGACCTGCAGAGCCTGCGGGTCAGCGTATTCGATCCCGTCACACCGGCACTGAACGAGTTCGAGGCGGACGGTGCCCTGCCGGTGGTCGCACCACTGGTCGAGGCGCGCTGGGAGCCGGACGGCCCGATATTCGGCGGTCGTCTGCGGCTGCGGGGATCGGCCGTGTCGCTGTATCGCGACGACTATGTCGGCGGCCCCGTGCTGCGGCCCCAGATCATCCCGGCCGTGCTGACGCCGGACCTGCCCGGCGTCGACAGCCGGCGGATCTCGGGCCAAGCCGAATGGCGGCGCACCCTGATCTCGCCGCTGGGCGTGCGGTGGGAGCCGTTCGTCGATGTGCGCGCCGACTTCTATTCCGTCGGTGACCTGCCGCCCATGCTGGGGCTGGAGGAAGAAGCCATTTCCCGCGGCCGCGCCACGGCGGGCCTCGACATCAGCTATCCCCTGTTCCGCAGCGTAGGCCCCGGCGCCGACCTGATTCTGGAGCCGATGGCCCAGCTTTCGGCCTCGACCGCGTCCGACCTTGATCCGCGCATCCCCATCGAGGACAGCCAGACGCTGGAGCTGGACGAGAGTTCGCTGTTCCGGACCGACCGGTTCCCCGGCTACGACCTGTATGAAGGCGGTCTGCGTCTGACCCTCGGGACCCGCGCGACCCTGCGCTGGAACGAGGGCCGGCAGGCCAGCCTGTTCATCGGCCGCAGCTATCGCGCCGACGAGGAGCCGGCCTTCCTGACTCCGGTCCCGGACCTGCCGAGCCAGCTCTATGATCCGAGCGGCCTGGCCTCCCAGACCTCCGACTGGGTCGTGCAGGGCAGTTTCTCGCCCTCTGACCGGATCCGCGGCTGGGGCCACGCCACGATCGATGCCTCCGGCGAAATCCGGCGGGCGGAAGCGGCGGTGGATGGCCGCTGGGGCCGGCGCAATCTGGCGACCGTCAGCTACATCATCGACCGCTCGAATCCCCTGGCCGGCCCTTTGAACCGCAACTACGAATTCGTGCAGTTGTCGGGGCAGCAGTTCGTCTATGGCAACTGGGGCGTGGCGGCTTCCGGCATCGCCGACCTCGAGCGGGACATCATCACACGCTCCGAAGTCGGCCTGCTGTTCGATGACGACTGTTTCCGCTTCGAGATCGGTTACCGGCGCGACAACACCCGGGTTCGCCCGACCGGGCCGTCCGAGGGCATCTATGTGCGCCTAAACCTCGCCACTTTCGGCGGTACAGGGTATTGACGCAGCGACGGGCGCTGACGGCCGCGCGGCCCGGGGGCGCGCGGTTCGCAAATCCGGGACGAAAACCGGACCAGCGCCGCTTGAGGAACCAGGACTGACATGGGTTTGCAGCGTTACATGACGGGCGTGGCGATCGCCGCCCTCCTGGCCGGTTCGGCCATGGCCCAGACCGCGCCTCCGGCGCAGCCTGCCGCCGCCGGCAATCTGAATCCCGCGGCCGAGGCCGCGCCGGTCGCGCCACCCGCGGCACCGGCCTTCCAGATGTCGGACGGCATCCTGGCCACGGTCAACGACAGCGTCATCACCGGGTTCGACCTGCGCCAGCGCATGCTGCTGCTGATCGCCATGACCCAGGTTCAGCCGACGCCCGAGAACATTCCGGCCATCCAGCAGCAGGCCCTGAACGCCCTGATCGACGAGCGTCTGCAGACGCAGGAACTCAGGACCTTCGAGGATCTGGTCGTCTCCGACGAACAGGTGGAGCAGGAAATCACGGCCATGGCCCAGGAAGTGGGCGCCTCGCCCCAGGCCTATGTGGACTTCCTCTCCCAGGGCGGCATCCGTCCGAGCACCCTGCGCGAGCAGCTGCGGACCCAGATCGGCTGGTCGCAACTGGTCGGCGGCCGGTTCCAGAGCCGCGCCCGCGTCAGCCGCTCCGCCGTGGCCGCCGCCCTGCGTCAGGTTTCGGAAGCCGCGTCGAAGAAGCAGTATCTGATCGGTGAAATCTACATCGAATCCGCCCGGGTCGGCGGCCAGCAGGCCGCGCTGAACGGCGCGAATCAGCTGGTGCAGCAGATGGTCCAGGGCGCGCCGTTCCAGGCGGTGGCCCAGCAGTTCTCGGCGGCCCCCTCAGCAACCCGTGGCGGCGACGCCGGCTGGGTCGTCGAGGGCACCATGCAGCCGGCCCTGCAACAGGCGCTGGACCAGCTTCAGGTCGGCCAGCTCTCGCGGCCCATCCCCGTCGATGGCGGCGTCTATATCGTCTACATGCGCGACAAGCGGGACGGCGCATCGGCCAGCCTCGTGACGATCAAGCAGGTGATGATCGAACTGCCGGACACGGCCACCGACGCCGATGTCGCGGCGGCGACCCAGCGGCTGGAGGCCCTGCGTCCTCAACTGACCTGCGACACCATGCTGGCCCGCGCCACCTCCGAGACGGGGCTGCTCGGCGCCGATCTGGGCGAAGCCGATGTCCAGAACCTGGCCCCGCAGTTCCAGCAGGTCGCCCGGTCTGCGGAAGTCGGTTCGGTCAGCACGCCGGTGCGCACCCCGCTCGGCGTCCACCTGCTGGGCGTCTGCGGTCGTCGCGTGGGCGGCACCGAGGCCCCCAATCCGCAGGAAGTCGAGAACACCCTGTTCCGCCAGAACCTCGCCACCCTCGGCCGCCGCTATATGCGCGACCTGCGCGAGGACGCGCTTATCGAGTACCGGTAGTGACCGCCGTCCCTGCGCCGCTGGCCCTGTC
>Ga0187843_10000069_pt1 | contig 83759 bp, 78 predicted proteins | sample SpaLakP09_SKY_43_FD_134516 | JGI IMG/M metagenome (GOLD analysis project Ga0187843, IMG submission 134516) | Oligotrophic lake water microbial communities from Sparkling Lake, Wisconsin, USA - SP09_SKY_43 | ecosystem: Environmental > Aquatic > Freshwater > Lake | place: USA: Sparkling Lake...
AACGCGTGCTGGACTGTGTTGGACTCGTTGTCAATAGGCAAAGCTATTGACTGCCTCGTCCGCCTTGCCAGCCCACGTTATGAGGCAAACGCATCTCACCCTATTTATGAAATGAGTTCTACTAACCAAGGATACATATGAAGCTATCACATTCAATTCTTACTATCGCATCGCTGGCAATATGCAGCCTGGCACCAGCATTGCTGGCACATGCCAAGACACCTCAACAACTCAGTGCAAAAATCGATGGCAAACTGTTTGAAAGCGATGATGATGGCATCACTTATCTGATACCGACCAAGGGCGTGCTCAATCTGATTGCCGTCACCAAGGGTGCATCCACCTATCCTCCGCCAAAAACACTGTCAGACCGTCTGGGCATTATTTGCAAAAATTTTAACGGCAAACCTGTCAAATACCAAGGCAAGGATTTTGGCAGCAACGGCTGCGAAGTTAAATTTACCAAGGGCCAAAGCAAGCAACCATTTGGAGAGCCCGTCGCTGAATACGAGGTGCGTGACGGTAAGAACATGTTTGAGATTACCTCCGTCAATGGCAAAGTCATCGAAGGCAAGTTTTCTTTTGAACTCAAGGACAAGAAAACCAAAGCAGTCTTGAGCATCATAGACGGTACATTCAAGGCTGAAGATCGCCAGTTGTAGAACTACAACTATGCGTGGATGATTGTAGTGGACAAGTATTTTCGGACACTGTTCCCGAAGGGTTTGCCCCATAACGTGTGTTGGACTGCAGTTGTTGACAATTCGACTCCTTATCAATAGCACCGCTATTGACTGCCTCTTCCGCCTTGCCAGCCCACGTTATGAGGCAAACGCATCTGACCCTCTTTATGAAATGAGTTCTAGGAATAGAAAACGATGGCTGAGATTGCTGCCCGGCGCAGAAATGACTCTGAAATGCCGGGCTTGCTTTGCCACGCTCTGAAATACGCAGGCTATAAGCTTAAACGTATTTGTAAGGATTTCCCTTGTTGAATTGGGCTTCCTTGCTTTTTTCTTTTCCCTTGAAGACAGCTGGGCCCATCACTTCGATACGTGGCTCATTGCCATTCATGAGTATCCATGGGGTGTTTTCACTGCCCGGCTCAGATGTTTTACCTGAGGGTGCCAGGGTGATGCTGTCTTCATTGATGACGGCTGTGCCGATGACATAGGTGTACACCGTATCGTCATCCGCATGCTTGGTGGTTCTGAAATCAAAATCACATTCAACGATTTGCTCGCCATATTGCATGACCATCTTGGGGCGCATGGAGGCGACTGAAACCGCACCATTGGAGAGTGCCGAATACACACTGAATACCATCACCACCTGGCCACCTGAGAGTTTTGCAATATCAGGATTCACTTCCACCACTTCAGTTGCTGGTTCCTTGGCAGAGGCACTGACGGTATCACCGAGATGCAGGGCGTAGGGTGTCGACATAAAACTGCCTGGCGCATCCGGTGCGGTGATAAACTTCATCTTGCCATCAGGCAGCAAGAGGCCGACGCGCAAGTCCAGGTCATCGTTGTCGTCGTCACCGTCACCATTATCCAGCCAGGTCGCCTTGACGACGAGTTTCCTGGGTGCGCCCGCCCCTTTTTCCAGTGACACTTTATGTGTTTGCCCGACCTTGGTGAGCGATACCTTGGACAAGGATACTTTCTTGACTTCTGCCTGCTCTGAAGCTGGCGCTGGTGCTGGCTCGGCCAGGCTGCCACCAAAATGGGTAACCAGAGCATCCAGGCCGCCATTAAAGCCCTGGCCTATGGTCATAAAACGCCACAGACCATCCTTGCGATAAAACTCGGCAAGCATGACCGCTTTTTCTGCGCTGAAATCTGTGCCTGAAAATGCAAACCTGGCTTTTTCAATGTCCTGGTCCAGCAAGCGCAAATACCCACTCTGAAGTTGCGACATGGTCCCGCTGCCGTCGATACTGGTTGTGATGACGATGCGGTCTATCGTCTGGGGAATTTTTTCCAGTTCAAACTGGAAACCCTGCAGGTCACCCGTTACACCAGTAAGTGAAATGCCGCCACAAGGCGACGTAGCCTAGTTGAAGAAAATCATATAGCGGTCATCCGACAACTTGCCCTGGGCATCCAGGCCAAAACAGGCGAAATCGAGGGGCAAGCCCTGTCCCTGCAGCCCCACACGTACAGAATTACCAGCAACAATATTTGATAGCGGCAAGCGCTGGCCTCTGGCTAGATTTTCCATGAATGGTCCTATTCCTTAGTGCATTCAATTAGTGGGAACAATGACATCAGTCACAAAATATTCTGTATCGCCAAAGCATGATGTTGGCACGCCTTTGTGTTGTCCATACTTGAGCACTACCCTCTTCCCGGCAGCAGCACTGATTCTTTTGGCGACGGCATCATCTCTTACAGTGAACTGGAATTTCTCCGGGATCGCACCAGGCATGGTAACGAGAGCAAGTTCGCCCTCCCATGACTTGCATATCCAGCCACGTTTGGACATTTTTTGCATGTAACCGGCACGTTCACCTTCAGAAAAAGCATAACTGAGTGTGATCCATGTGTACAAGGAAAACAGGATGAAAGGGAGTAGCGCGACAGTCGCAACAATCAATTTTACTTTTCTAGTAACTTGCATCTTGTTCCTCGTTCACTGGTCGGGATACATCGTGGGAGTGCTGGCCAAATAGTTTCGAGCGTTCCAGGGTTCTGATAGCCCATGCCTTGTGGGTGGCAATCTCGCACATGGCGTTATGCATCTTGAATACGGCAGGGCTGTTGACATTCAAAATGGCACTTGCCGATTCCATTTCTGTATTCGATACCCTGTAATGGCATTCTATTTCTTCAATCTGGTCCGGGTGTATCGCGGTTTTTCCTACCAGGCCGTGGGCCAGGTCCTGTATTACCTCCTGGTCCAGCAATTCAGGCAAATCGAGATATTCAAACACGGGCGCTGTCAATTCAAAGCCATGCGGTTTAAAAATGGTCACCAGCTTTGCTATCACACTGCCTAGCGGTGTTTGATAGATTGTCACTGAGCGAGGTCGACGCAAACCCAGCAGCGCCAGCAAGTCATTGCCGCCTATCCTGAGCGCGAGGATGCGAGCCTTGACTTCGGGTGCCAGTAAGATGCTACGCAACTGACGCATGGCATCATCACAAAATACTTCTGCAGTTTCAAGCGTAGGCATCAACAGATGTGCAGTATCTTTGACCAGCGCAAAGTAGTCATGGAAATTTTCTGCACTGGCTTTGGGGATGACAAAGCCAGTCAATTTTTCTGCACCATGCATGGCCAGCACTCGCTTGAGTACCTCGACATTTCTGACGCGTACAAAGCGATCAGCCTTGCATGCGAGGTGCATGTTTTCCAGCGTAAGTTGCAGGTTGAACAGTGCATAACCCAGTGCTTCTTCCGAAACGGCGTCTTCAGTGCAAAATATCAGGGAGCGCGCATTCGGGAGCAATTCACCATTGGCGATCGCCAGTAGATTCTTGTGATTTGCTGGCACATACAAGGATGCGCCCATAAATTGATTAGCCATCTAACGCACTCCGTATTATCGATACAGCCTGATAAGGTAAATGAACATCGACTTCCAAAGGAACTTGCTTTTCTTTTGCCAGGACGATGAGATGTTGTACATCGATGGCATCCGCATTCCTGATGACGACCACTCTGGGTACACGTCGCAACAGCACCCTGGTGGCCTCACCTATCCCTGGTTTGATCAGGTTGATATCTGTCACCTGAAAGCGCGCCATCATGGTTTGCAGGCAGGCCAGTGAGACTGACGCGGCCTTTTCCCGGTCTACCGGCACTGCATCCAGCGTCTTCCTTTTTGCAAAGACCTGGCTGGCGAGTTGAATAATGTCGTCAGCAAAACTGATAGACCTGTCATGCGGCAGGAATTCATCATAGAAAACACAGCCATGAAAATCATGTTCAGTGATATCCGCATTCAGGATGGAGCGGCTGACCAGGCCAGACACTGTGGCATTGAGTATGCTGGACGGAATTAAATAATCATCGCTACTTGCGGCAAATGCGGCCGTTCCAGCCAGATCCGACAAGACATACAAACCTGGATCTATCGAAGTCCCATGCACGCGATTGAAATCATCTACGGTTTTGTGCAACTCCCTGGAGATGACACCTTTGCCGGTCCAGCCATCGACAAACACGATGGAGGCATCTTTGTGTGTTTGCAAGATATGCTGTAGAGCGACGGTATCAATGCCGCGGTCACGGATAATGGAAATCGAGTAATGCGCGACTCTGGCCCCCATGCTGGCTTCCAGCACATGCTTGAGTATGACGCCAACAGGCGTGCCAGCCCTTGCCAGTGAGACTATCGTCAACTCTGGCCCTTTGCGTTCACGGATAATCGCCGCCAATGCAACGCAGTCCTCTGCCATCTTTTGATTATTGGCAGCGCAGGCTTGCTCAAAGATGTGCAAGTAGGCTGGCGAAGGCAATGCCTCGGGCGACAGCATTTCACTGTAATGGCGCTGCCCTGTCTGTATTAGCAATTCTTTCTCTGACACTTTGGTGAAACTCATCAGTGGCAGTTGCTTCAACAAAAACTTCACATCGTCTGGACGATAACTTCCGCTGAAACTCATAGAGCCTCCAGCGCAACACCAGCCAATTGCGTGGACCTTGGAATGATCGCGTAATCACATTGCGACATGAAGCAGGCATCAGACTTGCTGTCGCCCATGCCAAAGCTGAGTATTTCACCGTGTTGTTCAGACAAAACTGCCTTTAGGTGCAAGACCGCATTGGCCTTGTTCAATGCCTTCGGCAGCACGGCCAGGTTATTGCCATTACGGTGCAGATAATAGTCTTTGCCATCGGATGCCAGCCAGGGGGCGACCACATGTTTTTCCACTTCAGCCAAGGGCTCCGGCTTTTTGTGGGGATCTTTCAGGACCATATAAAATGGCGTTCCAAAGTCCTCGATCAAACGGGCTTTGCCGGTAAATCCCACTTTGCGGCCATAGTCATCGATGTGCTGCATGACATCCATCAAACCCGGCAGGGCCAGATGCATTTGTGATTGCTTGGCCGAGAGATAAGACAAATCTGCCAGCCCATCTTCACTCAAGATCACGCCGCCATAATTGATGATGGCGTAGCTATTGAAATCCAGCTTGACGCGATTGTAGGCATCAAAATTTCTTGCTGTCGTCGGGATCAGCGTCATCGATTGCTCGAACATGCCCAGCAACTCGCGCTGCTTTTGGGTTGAATACGAAATCGGTGCTCCATCCTTCAAGAAAGCGATGGGTTTCAGATCAGTGGCATCGCCACACTTTTCCATGGACTGGAACAGTGTGTCATCCAAATCAACAAAGAGAAATTTTTTCAAAATGCGACTCCTTGGTAAATTGAATTAAGTCCGCGCCAGTCTGTCTTGCTGTTTCCAGCAGCGCGTCATTGACGGGTGTTTCATGGCACAAAAACACATGGTCATACTGACGATCTGCGACGTTGTATACAAAATTGGAAATACCTTCTCCATAATTATCTGCAAATTGCAAAATGCTGCTCACGTCCCCCCATTGCATGATGGGTGAGCGTGTTGTTGACTGCACCTTGACATCAAGCCCGCGGGCCTCCAATGCCAAACCCAGGCGATAGGCCGGATGCATGAATTCACCTGTACCAAGCACCAACACTTTTGCATCTGGTGACAAGCTTTGCGCCAATGTGCTGACTTGCGACTCGTCCAGGACGAGTTCATGCGTAATCCCAACCCGGCCAAACTCAGTGCTGGCGCCGCGATCTACCGCTGTTTGAAATGCTTGCGCTGGGACGTCCGGCACCAGGTATTCACACTGCTGAAAATCATATTCACCAGTCAGCGCCGAACCTATGGTGACTTCCAACCCAAATCTGACTGACAAGCTATTGTTTCTTTCTTGTCCCATGAAATTGGTAATCGTCGACAAGTGCAGTCGCCTGATATTCGGGTTAAATTGCTGGAATGCGTTCTTCAGATTAAGAAAAGTATTACCTGTACTGGCTTCATCATCCACCATCACCAGTGATTGCGCCTGCATGATTTTGTTTTTCATGAGCGCATCTTTGGGCATGTGAATAAACTGGCGCGGAGCATGGCTATGTGCTTCTTCAAACTCGATCAATTCATAATCGCCTACGTGATAGCGGGTGGTATGAATAAACAGCACAGATTTTTCTGGATGCATGCGCTGATACGCTTCAAACACACCCTGCCCCAAACCTACCGCGGTTTCTGCCATGGCGATAAAGACCACAGGTTCAGGCAAGTCTGCGGCAATTTGCTCAGCCAGGGCTTCATGGATCTCTTTCATGAGCGAGGGACGGACAGGCCAGTGCTTGCCCAGTACCTTACTCAGGAACAGAAAACCGCGTTTCAGGTTGGCGCGTGCGGCAAAACCCATCAATGAGTCCAGGCTGAATAATTGCTCGTGCACAGCCACAGACAGCAGGCCAGTCGGCAGTTGCTGCTTTATCTGCATACTCATTGCTGGTGATGATTGTTGCGCCATAATCGTCATACAGAAGCAATCGTTATTGGTACTGAAATTTCCATCACACGGATACCCTGATCTATAGCCGGCACTTCCAGCTTATCAAAACCATCTACAAAACCTTTGACAGCCAGGTAAGGCAAGTTAGGCCCGGCCTGGCACGCCATGGCGATACCACCAGACATGCGGGCATTGATTTCGAGCAGTCGCGGCTTGCCCTGGGTTTCTTTAAACTGCACGTTGTAGATGCCACTCAACTGGAATTGCCTGGTCAGCTCCCTGACCGCCTGCATGATAACGGGGTCGCATTCTATGGTTTGCCCATAGCCTGCCAGCGGCGACTTCTTGCGTGGCACTGCTGCCACCACTACACCTGCATTGCCGACGCAATCAACGCTGTACTCCGGACCTTCCAGATATTCCATCAGCAGCATGGGCTTGCATTCGCCCATGTCTGCCAGGCCACGCCGAAAATCTTGCAGGCCTACTTTGTACTGCTCGCCAGCAATCAGCAATTGCGCGGCATTGCGCTCCTCATCGAGGATACCAAAACCCAAGCCATACACTGATATCGATGGTTTCACGCACAAACGCGGAAAACGTACCTTTAATTCGGCGTAGGCTGCATCAAATTCAGCAACGCAAGTGAATACGCGGTATTCAGCAGGAAATGCATCAGACAATTGCACTTCTGCGCAAAATTGTGCCTTGTCATTTAACAGCCGCAAAACTTCTGGCGTCGCCACATTCATCACACGCGTGCCCTGGACTTCAAACCGAGCTTTGTGTTCGGCGATCAATCTAGCTTCATGACCCGGCCAGAACAAATCAATCTTGCGATCAATGCAAGTTTGCAAACACCAGTCGACGTATTCTTCGCCACGCAAATCTCTGGGTTCAAGCAAGAATTGATCGGCCACGCGCTGGGCAGCTGCATGTGGGTTGGGGTGACTATAAGTAATCGTAAATTCGTTCGTCACATCGGCCTGTTTGATCAGGCCGATGGCTGCATAGACAGACGAAAAAGTCCGGTTAAACCAAAGATGCATGTATCGCTTACAGGTGAGGAGTGATTTGTGGCATCAAATCATTGAATGTGCGACCTGAGCCGATTTCACCGATGGCATGCATTTTCCATTCGCCATTGTGACGATACACCTTGCTCATGATCTGTGCACTGTGGCTGCCCAAGGTGGTCAGATTGAAGCGTGCTACTTCCTGGTTATTAGCACCATTCAAAATGCGGCAAGTGGCGTTGTCCACTTGCGAAAAATTTTGACCAGTAAAACTGTTGACCGTAAACACCAGGCTTTTGACAGTGGCAGGAACGCGTGTCAAGTCCACTGTGATCTGCTCGTCATCACCGTCGCCCTCGCCCGTACGGTTATCACCGCTATGCATGATAGAACCATCTTTTGACTTCAATTGGCGGAACCAGACAACGTCAACCAGATTATTCTGTTCATCAAACATCAAACAGGAAGCGTCCAGATCTATTGTTGGCGCAGATCCACCGAAACCCAGGAAACCTTTCGATTTCACAGCGTCCCAACCCAAACCCATAATGATCTTGGACAAAGTTGTTCCAGCTTCTTTGTCGAGGGAGATCTTTTGTCCCTTACTGAGATTCACACCCATCTTGATACTCCATTTCTATATTGATGATTACAACTATCGACCGGAACGGCCACCAGCTACTTTTTGCATCCATTCCACGAACGCGTCACGGTTGCGCGAACAGATAAATACTTTTCCACTACCTTTAAAACGCAAAACTATGCCTTCACCACTGGTCACACTATTGACGATGTTGCCCAGAAATGCACCTACACCGCTGCTGTTGTTAGCCGTTGTGACTGATATTTCGTATTGCAGGGTATGATCCCAGCAGACGACATGTGAATTATCGATAATCACATCTTTTCCCGGAGACACTTCCAGTTCAAACATGGAACCAAAACCGGACACCACCATTTGCCCTGAACCTGAAGATTCCATGACGAAGAAACCACCGGATTGTGCAAACAAGGCATTGCCTATATTTTGCATCCGGGTTTTCATTTCTACACCTGTCGTCGCAGCGACAAATGCACCATCATTCAATATGTATTGGCGCGGACCAATATCAACTACTTGCATCGCGCCAGGCAATACAGGGGAAAGCAGGCAATCGCCATCGCCATTGACTGCTTCTATGTGTTGCTGGAAGAATGACTCGCCATTCGCCATGCGGCGCATCAATGATGAAATCAATCCTCCCTGCATCTTGCCCTTCAATTCCAGGTTGGCTTCCATCATGACCATGGCATCTGATTCACAATAGATTTTTTCACCTTTTTTCATGGTCACGTGGAGAAATGGATCCACGTCACCAGTCGTTGTAAATGTAGGCACGATTCAGTCTTTCTAAAATTAAATTAAAATGCCGCGGCTTTTTGCCAGCTTGATCCATTCTGGATATTCACTCATGAGCAAGTCATACAGCTCATCATCGCTTAACTCATCAGGTGCAGCTACCGAGAAATAGCTGGCATTGTCGATACAGCGGCCTTGCAATTCGTCGAGTTTTTCCAGAAAGGGAAAATCAGAACTCGCAAACGACAGCAATTTTTTGCTCTTGGACTTCCTGCCTTTACCTATGCCCATGAATTGCCAGAAAATGGGTTCAAAACTGGCCCATTTGAGCTGTTTTTCTGTGAAGGATTGATCCGAGGTAGAGCCATCCGTCACGAACATGACATACACAGGTAGATTGGCCGGACTGACTTGCGTTGCTGCTTGCCCATTATTCGCAGGCACATAGAATTTACGTACAGCTTCCATGGCAAGACCGTATCTGGTATCACCTTCCAGCGGGTAAGTGTGAATAGCCTGCTGAACAAAAGCCTGGCAATTCTGCAGCCCCATCGCTACTGGCTGGTGTACATTTTTCCCAAACAGGAAAACATCGATTTCACCATCATCATCAAACTTGCAACCGAGCGCCAGGATTTTTTCAGCAAATTTCTGTACTGCGCCCGACTTGTATAGCCCCCCCATGGAGCCAGAAATATCAAGCACCAGGCAAACCTTGGCCTTGTGCGAACCCAGCCCCACTTTCTCCAGAGAGGTGGTGGCTTTTTTTACCAGGTTAATTAATTGGGGCGCTTCTTTTTCAACACGTTTTTCCAGCGAAATTCTTTGTTCGTTTGCGGCATTATCCGCTACCGTTGCCGGCTCGGCAGCAGCCACCTCACCACCAAAATGCTGTACCAGCGCATCCAGGCCGCCATTGAAGCCCTGGCCAACGATCATGAGCCGCCATTGACTGTCCTTGCGATAAAGCTCAGCCAGCATGACTGCTTTTTCATTTTCAAAATCAGCTTTTGAAAATGCATAGCTGGCATGGTCTTTCAAAACGACAGTACCGGATTGTATCGCCTGCATATTCCCCTCGCCATCGATACTCATGGCGATCACGAGTCTATGTATGGTGGCAGGTAAAACATTCAGATTAAAGCTGAAGCTGCTTATTGCATTGACTTGTGAAAACTGTATGCCGCCACAGGGTGAGGCTGGCTGGTTGAAGAAAGTCATGTAACTTTCATCAACCAGCTTATCAGCCGCATCCAGTGCGAAGCATGAAAAATCCGCGGCATGACCCGTTACTGCCATGTCAATCTGGCAGCGACTATCTGACAAAATATTTGCAAGCGGCAATCGCTGCCCTTTAAGTAACGGCGTCATACCAGATCTCATTTAAACATGATTAAGCATTTACGCCGAAAGATCTTGCCAGAGGCCCCAGGCCACCTTTGAAGCCCTGACCGATCGCCTTGAATTTCCATTCTGCGCCAGCACGGTAGATTTCACCAAAGATCATGGCGGTTTCAACCGAGCCATCTTCAGACAAGTCAAAGCGTGCGATCTCAGCATTGCCATCGCCATTCAGGCAACGCATGTAAGCCTTGCCTACCTGGCCAAAGTTTTGCTTGCGTTCTTCTGCTTGATGAATAGTGACGCAAACAGCGATCTTGTCGATTTCTGCTGGCACCATCGTCAAATCAACCAACACTTTTTCATCATCACCATCGCCACCGCCAGTAGTATTGTCGCCGGAGTGGGTAACAGAACCATCTGTGGATTTCAGGTTGTTGTAGAAAATGAAGTCGGAATCAGCACGGACTTTACCGTCTGCTTTCAACAAATAAGCGCTGCCATCCAGATCAAAGGCAGAACCGTCTGTTGCGCGCGGGTCCCAGCCCAGGCCAATGACGATTTTCTTCAAGCCAGGAGCTTCTTTGCTCAAGTTGACGTTACCGCCTTTTTGTAAACTAATAGCCATTTTATTTCCTTTGTAAATTAGATGAAATTGATTGCAAAAAAAAGCCAACTACACTTAACACATTCTTGTCATCAGGCGATCTGTACACCATGTTGCGTCGCCAGTGCTGACAAGCCTCCAGCAAACCCTTGTCCGACTGCCTTGAATTTCCACTCGCCATTGTGGCGATACACTTCACCAAACACCATAGCCGTTTCTGTCGAATAGTCTTCCGACAAATCAAACCGGGCGATCTCGCCATTCGTTTCATTGTTCACGATACGGATATACGCATCATGTACCTGACCAAAATTTTGCTTTCTGCCCTCTGCATCGTGGATGGTGACAGCCACCACCAGGCGTTTGATTTCAGCAGGCACCAGGTTCAGGGTCAGTTTGATTGCTTCATCATCCCCATCGCCAGCCCCGGTTTTATTATCACCTGTGTGTTCCACTGAACCGCAGGTGGATGTCAACTGGTTGTAGAAGATAAAGTCATTATCGCTACGTACCTTGCCGCTCTCACCAACCATGAACAAGCTGGCATCGAGATCAAAGTCATGCCCGTCTGAGGCACGCGAAGACCAGCCCAGACCGACTAGCACATTGTTCAGATTCGGGTCTGTTTTCGATAAATTGACATTACCGCCTTTTTGCAGACTGATAGCCATACACTCTCCAGATTATTTTTGTTCTGCCAATAATGACTGACGTTTGTGTTTTACTGATGACCATACCGATGCCACGATAAATGCCACACCAATCAAACCTGTGAAAATTTCAGGAATATGATATTTCATGCTGGCGAACATGATCAACGCCAAAATACCAATCGCATAATGCGCGCCATGCTCCAGGTAGACGAATTCCTCCAGCGTGCCCTGCTTTACCAGATAAACCGTCATGGAGCGTACAAACATCGCGCCTATGGCCAGGCCCAGCATAATGATGACAACATCATTGGTAATCGCAAACGCGCCAATCACACCATCGAATGAGAAGGATGCATCCAGCACCTCAAGATACAGGAAACCACCTATACCACCACCTTTAACCACGGCACCGATATTGACATCAGTTTCTTCTTCTTTCTCCAGCAAGCCGCTAATAAAGTCCACACCAACGTAGACAATAATGCCCCACACACCTGCAATCAGGACAACAAAGCGCTTGGCTTCTTCAACCATAGAGACGCTGAACACCACCACCAGCAGAGCCAGTAAAACAGGTACTGCGCCTATCTTGCCAAATGAAGCCAATTTCTCTTCGACATTGCCCATCCAGTGAAGTTCTTTATCTTCATCAAAAATGAAGTTCAAGAATACCAGCAACAGGAATACACCGCCAAATGCGGCAACTTCTGCGTGATGATTAATCAAATGCGTAGAAAATTGCTTGGGATCATTAATTGCCAGATTCCAGACTTCCATCATACCCAGATCCGCCGCCTGGGCAACAATCACCAAAGGGAAGACCAGACGCATGCCGAACACAGCGATCAGGATACCCACCGTCAAGAAGATGGTTTGCCAGAAGGCATTCCAGTTTTTGAGAACAGAGGCATTGACGACTGCATTATCAAACGAAAGAGAAACCTCCATCACCCCTAATATTGCAGCAATGCCCAACGCAGTCATCGCCCCAGCGATGCCCGTGTGGACATAACCCCAATAAGCGGCAAGCCCCAGACAGACTGCCGTTATGAAGAAGGAAAACCTAAAGTGTTTCATTTTGTTTCCTAAAAGAATAATTTAATGAAGTGTAACTATGCCAAGAAAAATTGAAAAAGGTAAAACAACAAAGAATTTACCGTTGCAATGCACTTTTGTCCATTTGAATACGGATTTATCTGTTTATTTTGTCCAATCTTAATTGGTGCCAAAGTATACACATATCTCAAAAGCAAAACGTATTGATCAAGAGAATCATTACGTCACGCTATAAATCAGGCATTTATTGATATGCAGACAGGTACACTATAGAGGAAAAATTTTTCTGATACACAAATTATTCCGTAATTGTGGAGTCAGATAATAAGTGCTAGGATGTCAACATGAATAAACGACGTCATCAATGGTTAATGCCTTTGCCAGGTATGGAGTTGCTACATATTGAAGAGGCAAATCAGGATGAAATCACCATAGGACTGGAAACATCCAATACCCCTGGTGCTTGCCCGCGTTGTACATCTACCAGAGTGACCGGTTACGGACGGCTCAATATCAAAATCCGTGATGTCAATCTTGGTGCCCGCGTGGTGTTTCTGAATATAAAACGGCGCAGATTTCGTTGCCAGCAATGCTTAAGCACGTTCAATGAAAGTATCCGCCACATTTCCGAGCATCACCGCGCTACTGAAAGATTTATTGAGCATATAGGAAATCTGGCGTTGCAGATGTCGTTTACTGCCATTTCGAGGCAATACCATCTTGACGAAAAAACGATACGAAATATTTTCAACGAAGCCCAGCATCACCGCAAGAGCAAGAGCCTGGTCATCCCCCCTGAGCTGGTACTACTCTGGACACCGCACCTGCTAAAGCATGCGCGCAGCATATGGGTCAATACGGCAGAACTATCACTGTATGAAATGCAGTCAGATATCAAGCCGCCGACGCTGCAAGCTACGCTGGACAGATTGATTGCTTCAGGGCATACAAAGCGTATTATTGTGCCGCCTGACCCTGCAATCATCAAGACATTGCAAAAAGCTGCAGTCATCCCACTCAGGCTGGATAGCCGCACTTGTCAGCGCCTGGTCAACACTATTTGCTTGCCATTTCTGGAAAGCAAGGAAATTGCTGATTATCAGCAACAATTCAACAAATTCACCGAAGCAATATCTATCGAAGAATTTCAGGGTTTGTACCATACAGTCATGCAGCCCCCCAAGCCCATCAAGAGCAAAATGAAACATGTCATGTCGTCACTGGCCTTGTTTGCTGATGCACAATACCCGTTATTTGAAAAAATTTCAGATGAATGCGATATTCAGCTCTACACACTTGCCAATGCGATTAACAACCAGTTTGCGCGCAGGTCCTATGAAGTCATGCATTCTGTCATGATACTTGACCAGCACTTGCATAAATTCAAGCGTATACAATCAAGTCCATCGAATCAAACAAGTGATGTGTACCCTGGACCTGAAAACCAACTGGATTATTACAAGATGGATTATGGTACACAGATTAATTTACTCAACGCTCGCCTGAGCGCACTCAATTCACCAGTCAGTTTGTTGTAGCAATAAAGTCGTAAAATAGCGCTGAAGTCCCTACACTTTCCTGAGGAAGAAAAAATGAGAAAATTACCTGTTTATTTATTGCTGGACTCCTCCGGCTCCATGCATGGTGAGCCAATTGAAGCCGTGCGTAATGGCCTTCAAACACTGGTTGCTGCATTGCGCCAGGATCCGCATGCACTGGAATCTGCCTATTTGTCTGTCATAACCTTCGCAGATGCAGCTCAGCAAGTCGTACCGCTGACAGAGTTAAGCCAGTTTCAAATCCCGACCATTACTGCCAGCGGCACCACTGCCATGGGCGCTGCCCTGAGTCTACTGGTGGAATGCATTTCCCGGGAAGTGGCTGTGACCAGTGCTGAAGTTAAGGGTGACTGGAAACCCATCGTGTTCCTGATGACCGATGGTGAAGCCACCGATGACATGACCAATAGCATTGCCGAATTGAAAAAAGCCAAGGTTGGGACATTTATTGCCTGTGCTGCTGGCCCAAATGCCAACACCAGCCATTTGTCGCAAATCACAGACTCCGTCGTCAAACTTGATACAGCTGACAGCAATACCATCAAGGCCTTCTTCAAATGGGTCAGCGCATCTATCGCGACCACCAGTCAGAAAGTTGATTTGCAAAAGAAAGAGACGACAGGCTTGAGCGACCTGCCGCCACCACCACCCGAAGTCAATGTAGTTCTTTAATTTCTCAATTTTTTAGGAGTAGCTATGGCAGTGAGTTTGAAGAAGGGCCAGGGCGTCAGCCTGCGCAAGGAAGAAAATGATCTTTCAAAAGTGACTATAGGGCTGGGCTGGGACGTTGCCGAAGAAAAAAAAGGCTTTCTGGGAAAACTGTTCAGTGCCCTGCGGAAGAATTTGATCTGGATGCCATAGCGATATTGCTTGGCCCTAAGGGCAATATTCAACATCTTGGCAAGGATGAAAATGGCCAACCAAGCATTGCTGGCAGTGACGTCATATTTTTCAACTCACTCAAGCATCCCTCAGGAGCCATCTGGCTTACAGGCGATAACCGCACTGGTGACGGTGATGGTGATGACGAACAGATTATCGTCAAACTCGACCAGATACCCGCCATCTATGAACGCATCGTTTTCGTCGTTGCCATTTATCAGGGCCGGGAACGCAAGCAGCATTTTGGCAGGATCAGCAATGCCTTTATCCGCGCGGTAGATGCCAAAAACAAAGAGGTCTGCCGCTATGATGTTAGCGTCGATAGCTCTTTCAATAACCGCAGCGCACTGACCTTTGCAGAATTTGTACGAGAAGGGGCCAACTGGTCATTCAAGGCCATAGGTACGCCACTGGATTCGGATAATTTGATGGAAATCATCCGCCCTTACCTGTTTGACCCAACTTAATCTGAAAGACCACTATGTCCGGACGCCGCTTACCTGTTTATATTGCCCTTGATACTTCTGGGTCGATGCGTGGTGAACCTATACACTCCGTCAATGTCGGCATACAAGCGATGCTGACATCATTGCGCCAAAATCCATTTGCCCTGGAGAGCGTCTACCTGTCCATCATTACTTTTGATGGCAAGGTGACAGAAATACTGCCTATGACGGCACTTGAAAATGTCCGCATCCCAGAGATCGTCTGCCCGGAATCCGGCCCGACATTTTTGGGTGAAGCATTACATTTCATTTGCGACAAAGTTGCAGTCGAAGTCAGGAAATCAACGCAGGAAACAAAAGGTGACTGGCGTCCATTGTTGTTCATCATGACGGATGGAAAACCCTCCGACACTTTGCAATTCAATGAAAGTATTCCCCGGGTAAAGCAGGCAAATTTTGGCACCATCATTGCCTGCGCCGCTGGTCCTAAAAGTGTACCAGACCAACTCAAGGCGCTGACGGATACCGTGGTCAGCCTGGACACCATGGACAGTAATAGTTTTTCCAGTTCTTCCAATGGGTCAGTGATGCTGTCACTTCGGGTACAACGAGCATGGGTACAGCCACGGCCGTGGAATTGCCGCCACCACCACCAGAAGTTCAGGTTGTCCTCTAACATTATTCTTTAAAGGATTTTTGATGCGCCGCCTACCTATTTTCCTGATGCTCGACGTTTCTGAGTCCATGGTTGGAGATAACCTGCGCCAGTTGCAACAAGGGCTGGAACGCCTGGTGACGAAGTTGAGAACTGATCCGCACGCACTGGAAACCGTTTATCTCTCTACTATCGTCTTTGCGGGAAAACCGCGCACCCTGACTCCTTTAACTGAACTGGTGTTTTTCTATCCGCCACGCCTGCCGGTCGGCTCTGGCACTTCTCTGGGTGCTGGCTTGATGCACCTGATGGACGAGATAGACCGCAATGTGGTCAAAAGCACTTCCGAAAAAAAGGGCGACTGGAAACCTGTGGTCTACCTCATGACCGATGGCAAGCCCACTGATGACACCAGCAAGGCGCTGGAACGCTGGAAAGCCCAGTATGCCAGCAAAGTCACCCTGGTCGCGATAGGCATAGGCAAGCACGCCGCATTGGGCACCTTGCGCCAGCTGACTGAAAATGTCATCCAGCTTGATACCAATTCCGAAGAGGATTTCAAGCGCTTTGTCGACTGGGTCACCATGTCTGTGGTGGCACAAAGCCGCAGCGTCTCCATGAGTAATGTCGAAGGTGTCAATCTGGCCAAGCTTGATGACTCCATCATGAAGAAAATTGGTGACATTGTCGATGCGGCGGTCGTTGATGAAGATATCGTCGTCCTCACAGGTCAATGCTCAAACAATAAACTACCCTATCTGATCAAGTACGAACGCATACAAAATCAGCTGCAGCTCGAAGGGCATGCATTCAAGATCGATCAGTTTAATCTGACCGGGGTTTATCCCATGGAAAAAGATTACTATGACTACTCAGACCAACGCGCCCTTGTCAGCACCGTCAGTTCTGATGCATTAATCGGCAGTCCAGGCTGCCCGCATTGCGGCAACCCCATCGGTTTTGCAATGTGCGCCTGTGGCCAGATCATGTGTCTGAAAGGACCAGGCTCAGCAACTTGCCCAGCCTGTAACAAGGAAGGCAATTTTGGCTATTGTGAAGGCGATGGGTTCGATGTCAATCGTTCCCGCGGCTAGTATCCAGGAGATTTTGTGAGCTCAAAAAGCACTGCCATCGAACTGTATGCGCATATACTGCTGGAACAAAATGGCAATAGCAAATCTGACATTGATCACTACATAGGAGATCCGCGCTTTGGGAATTTTGTCAAAAAACTTGAGGGATACATGCTCAGGGATTTCAATGCATTCCTAAAGTCCAGGTCCACATCAGCGAACCCGCCTGCGACTGAATCCAGGTTTTTTCCCCCACGGAATTCGCCTGCACCTCCTGTCGTCACGAAACATGAGTTTAGCGAACTGCCCCCTCTTGCCTCCGCTTCACCCAAGTCAACACCGCCTCAAGAAGCCAAGCCTGCAAGCCAGTCCTTAGCGCGTAATACAGAAAGTGATGCAATGAAAATACCGTCTCAAGTTGTTCTGGTACCTGCTACCGATGCTACCGCATCTCTCCCTCCCGTCACGGCGAAAACACCCGCCATCATCTCGGATCACAAGAATATCCGCTTTGTCGTATCGAACGCGCGTTGCCAGGAAGCCTACACTTCAAAAGTAATCCCTGATCAGGCCCAGACCGAGAATTATCAAATTCTCGACATCATCGTCCCTGAGCAATTGGGTTTGAGATACAACGACGTACTGGAAGAACTGAGCGGCATACCAGCGGTTCAGGGAGATTTCCCGATTCAGATCACTTATCGGTTTACCAATGAACAGTCAAATCGCCTGGCGACCTTGAACATCACTGTGACACCCAATCCAAAATCCATGTGGCTCAATAAGCCATCCGATAAAAGTGCGATTTACTGGAAGCCCGACGAGGATGCGAAGTTCGTCCAGGGAAAAAATCTTAATCTTGTCGCAGCCAGCAAGCGCGGCCGCTCACATGCCCATGTGGGTTCATTTCGCGACGATGATTTCAGTATTGAGTATCTGACAGAATCTGACTGGGGTATCGCCATCGTATCAGATGGTGCCGGCAGTTGCAGTTATTCACGCCGTGGCTCCCAGATTATTTGCGATACTGCCATGCAACATATTAAAGGCACCCTGAATGCTGGAAAATCAGATGCCATCGGTTTGGCAGCTGAAAATTATTCGCGCGCACGCAGCGCAAATACCGATGCTGTACAAACTGAAAAATTGCGGCTGGAACTGCGCAATGAGTTGTACCTCACCGTTTCACATGCAGCCTATCACTCTGTCGTCAAAATCCTGGAAGAAGTCAGTCTCGTCGCAGATGCAAAGTTGAAAGATTTTTCCAGTACGGCACTGATTTCCGTCTGCAAGAAATTTAGCTTTGGTACCTTGTGCGCTGCCTATTGGGTGGGCGATGGCGCTGTTGGTGTCTACAGTTCAAGCAAGGGTATCAGCTTGCTGGGCGAAGTCGATAGCGGCGAGTTTTCAGGCCAGACACGTTTTCTGGACAAGGACGAAGTGACTGCGGAGGCCCTGAGCAAACGCCTGCGTTTTGATGTATTTGACGATGTCACAGCCTTTATCCTGATGTCAGATGGCGTTTCTGACCCTAAATTTGAGACCGAGGCACGTCTGGCGCGTAGCAAAGATTGGGACGCTCTATGGCAGGATATGAATGCCGCGGTGGCGATTGTGCATGATGATGAAACCGATGCAAAGGCGCAGAAATTGCTGGATTGGCTGGACTTCTGGTCACAAGGAAATCATGATGACCGCACCATCGCGATTGTTTACTAAGGATGCCTGATGAGTAAAATTGTTTCCCTTACCGCTTCTGATGGAAGTACCGTTGAATTTATCGACGAGATCAAGGCATCTGGCGGCATGAAGGATGTGTATTTTTCACCGAACAAGGATTATGTTGTTGCTTTTTTCCGGGGTGACGCCGATATGGCAACCAAAGAACGGGTTGCCGTCATCACCGGCACTTACCGTGACCGTATCTTTAACCAGGTTGGTGGTGAGTACTGGAAAAAACTGTTTTGCTGGCCCACTGCCATGGTTGAGTACAAAGGGAAAATCGGTGTCGTCGTGCCCTTCTATGACCCAGAATTTTTCTTCAAGATTGGTTCGCGCAACAATGACATGTTGCAAATCAAAGGCAAGGAAAAAGAAGGCAAATGGTTTGCCTCGGCCAATAATCGCAACAAGTTCCTGGACCCGCGTGAACTGGGCGACTGGATGTTGCAACTCAAGCTATGCCTGATGATATCGCGCGCGGTAAGGCGCATGCATTCGGCTGGCCTGGCCCACAGCGACCTGAGCTATCGCAATGTCTTGATTGACCCCTCCAGCGGACGCGCCTGTCTGATCGATATCGATGGCCTGGTCGTGCCCGGAAAATACCCTCCCGACGTAGTGGGTACGCCTGATTTTATTGCCCCGGAATGCGTCGCCACGGCGCATCTGGACAAGCACGACCCCAACCGCAAATTGCCATCCATCGTGACGGACAGGCATGCCCTGGCAGTACTCATCTACATGTATCTCTTGTTCCGCCACCCACTGCGCGGCGACAAGGTACATGCCGCTGATGCCCAGCAAGATGAAGAACTGACGATGGGTAAAAATGCCCTGTTCATTGAGCATCCGACAGATGACAGTAACCGCATCAAGCTGGCTAATGTCAAACCAGCGGAGTTGCCGTGGAAAGATATCAGCAAGATCCCTTATCAGATCACCGGACCTTATTTGTCCGAGCTGATACTGAAAGCATTTACGGAAGGCTTGCAAGACCCGACTGCCCGCCCTACGGCAGATGAATGGGAAAATGCCTTGGTCAAATCCATCGATTTGCTACAGCCATGCAGCAACAAGGCTTGCGAACAAAAATGGTACATCTTCGACAATAAGACAAAGGCCGTTTGCCCTTTCTGCAAAACACCGTTTTCAGGCCCGTTGCCTGTACTGAACTTGTATTCATCGCGCAAGGATGCCAACTTCCGTCCTGATAACCATCGCCTGATGGTGTACACCAATCAATCTCTGTTCCAATGGCATATCAATCGCAATATCGTTCCCAATGAACGCTTGACTGATGAGCAGAAGAAACGGGTTGGCTACTTCGTCTATCACAGCGAGATATGGTATCTGGTTAATGAAGGCATGCCAGATCTGACCGAGGTAGCCACTAAAACACCGATACCGATAGGTGGCAAAGTGGCGCTGGAAGATGGCAAACAATTGCTCATGTCAAAACAGGATGGTGGTCGCCTGATTGTAGTGCAGATGGTACTCAACTAATACATGCGGTCATCTGCTTGACCTAAAACGCTCTGTTTGCATTTTCTACCGCAGACAGAGCGCCGGGGACAATATGGTGCTTTTCAGGCGAGATTTACCTTGCCAGAATACTGACAAGTTTCTTGTCAAATTCCACGCCTTTCACCCCAATCATCACTTGTGCTTTTGTACCGTGCACAGTCACTTCCGCTGTCTGGGCTGAGCAATTTTCCTTAATGACCGTAATGGCAGCCAGTTCTTGCGATGCCGCATTTGCGGTAGATCGCAAGTGATACTGAGACGGCGCTGTTTTATCAGGCGGCACTTCAAACTGATCTGTCATACGCATGGTGGATGGGAAATTATGATGAGTGATGCAAATCGATGATCCTCCATTGTTCAGCCTTGCCATGCCTGGCGTATCGAACTGAAACGCCGAAAGTGCATGGAAGTTCAGTTCCCAGGTGCGGGCCGTAGCGCTGGTCGCCCAATCATAAATTACGGTGATTTGCTCGTTTCTGAAATAGGCAATAGAGCGCACGGCATTGCTAAGCAAAGGCCTCCACGTAGATTGGGGTGTCGTAGATACGCGCTGTCTGTACGCTTTACTCGCATCACCGGTCACAATGGCAATATTATTCACGTCTATCGCGTTATACAACTCTCCAGATGCCTCAGTGCTATCGAAAGGTGTGGTGGGGCGCGCAGGTATTGCACTTGAAGCAGACTCAGATTGCCCAATGCCGCCATCAAAAGTCAGTGCATTATGTGAACGGGTAGATTTAGTAAAAAGATGATGTGCAGACCCGTACTGAAAATAGTATCCACTGCTGATCAACATATCCTTGCCTTTGGAGACCAGGGTAAAACTATTTTGATCCGCATAGGAATGGCTGTAGGCGCCCGACTTGCTTGACCTGAAAGCGATGCTGGATCTTTGCGCATCAACGCCATTGCTGGTCAGGGAGGCCAACCCTGCCTCCGGGAAAAACCAACTATGTTGTGCAGGCGGTACAGCGGCAACCGGAGTGGAGCCCATGCTGATCAAACTAAAATAAGTGATGGGCCGGATAATTTGATTTGTCAGATTACCTGGATTTGCCTGAAAATACCATTGGTGTACACCATTTTTGGTAAATAAGGCATACGGCTGCAAAGTGTCATGTGAATAACCAAAATACATATAGTTGTAGGTGTGGTCGTTACCAAAAGGCACCATCAATTCTTTGTATAAGGGCGCTGTAAATGCCATCAGATAATCCACATATTTTGCATAGTAGGGAATGCTGCTTAAATCATGACCGGTTACTGTTTTGATCGTCACCAAGGTATCCAGCAAAGTCGCCACATACCAACCATAGCCGTTCCCGTTAATAAAAGCGCCGTCATCTCCCCCCAAAGCGGTGCTGATCGCCAGGAAACTGTCATAGACATCCATCAGGGCATTTTCAGCAAACGGGAAATTACTGTCACCAGCCAGCAGTATCAAAACGTTGACGAGAAAACTGACATTGGTGACACCGTGTGAATTCATTTTATTTTTATGAATATCATTAATCAGATTTGCCATTTGTGCATACCTGACGCCGATTACCTTACTAATCATGTCACGTTGGGCTGGCGTCAGATCGTAATAAAAGTAATCATAGCCTCTGGCAAGCGTCTGCAGCACTTGCCGCGCCGCTTGATCCTGAAAGGTATAGTTGGTGGTGCCGTTGACTGCATCCCAGCGCGCCAATTCGAGTAATCGTGTAATACCGGCTCTTTTTGTTTCTGTATCATTGGTCAAGGCGGCGACATAGGCCAGTTGTGCAAATTCTTTTCCAAATTGCGTTGTGGTCGCATTCAATGAACTGATCCATTGTGAGTATTCCAGGTCAGTTTGAAATTCAGTTCTGGTTCTTTTCCGAGGTTCAGTTGTTATGGGTGAGCTGGCGATTGTGGATGCCTGTTTACGCAAATTTGCAAAGGGTGAACTTGCATAGGACTGCAAGTTTGCCAGCAAACTTTCGCGCGTCATCCCTTTGGGTAAGCTACGTGGACGAGCCCTCAGTTTTGCTGCTTCCGCCATCGTGCCTGGTGTCACCACGGGAATGGAGGCGGCATTCTCATTGATAGAAAAATGGCGAACACCGCTGTTGACAGTACTTCCGTTCTTTAGCTTGAAGCTGACGGACCATTCATAGTCGCCAATAGGCAATGAAGAAGGAATTTGAAAATGTGGGAATTTGCTGCCACCTGACAAATATGGTTTCCCCCCCTTGCTGATCGTGACGCTCCAGGGGGCAGGGAGACTAGTATCAATGTCACGGTAGCCCACTGGCCATTGCAAGACTGGGGGGTTGGTACCGGAATAGGCACAATCTTCAGGATATATTTTCCCTGAAGATAGCGGTAGCTCAGCAATGAAGTCAGACACAGGACCTGCAACACAAGATGAATTAGACCTCGATTTAACTGCATTGCCGTCATATGTGGAAATAATGTGCGGTGGTACTGACGAATTCCCAGCTTGCGCTTTCACGGTATGGTTACTCACCGCACTGCTTGGCGCTGCGTGAATCTGTGCGTTGCTTGAATAAGGTAGGTTGGTGCCGCTAGCTTGCAGTGTGCTACCAAGCTTGAAGACTCCCTCTGTTGTTGAATTATTCGCTGCCTGCGCTGGCAGATTCATCAAGTACATGAAGCAAAATAGAAATTTAAAAATTGAGAGCGGTCTTGTGACGTATGGAATTGATGCCATTTTTTACTCCATTCAGTTGTCATTCATTGAAGAGCAGCGCGTGGGAGCGAGCATTTAAAAATCAGGCCCCCAGTATCGTTCTGTGCCCGTTCTACAAACCAAGAAAATGCCTCAAGCATCTGATGCTTTCCCTTGCTTGAACCAGCAACTACAGCGGGATCACCTCTCAGGCAGCATTGCTCCACCAAGAGTTTTCACAATTCAATTTGCTGCCAGGTCAATTTGCACCAGCATCTTCTGCCTAAGGCATCTAAGGATTATTTGCCAATTGATCTGTAAGGAAATTTGCCACATGGAACTATTGTTACTGTAAACACTTGTGTTAAATACGCAATTAGACCTTGGTATATATAGACAAATGCGCGGGGAAATGCGCAATGCATCAATTGCGCGATTTTTGCTATGGAAGCAAAACAAAGGAGTGAAAATAAGGTGTAGCGGGGCTTGTTGCGTGCTGCTCAGTATCGACGTGAGGCCTACCTGCCAGAAGTACAGGAACGCTCTGCGTTGATGCTTTCCAGCCTGGGCGAGGAAACTTGAAGGTGTCATCCAAAAAGCCATCCCTCGCTTTATCATGCCTCACAAAAGAATAAGCAGAGAGCGTTCGGCACGGCTAACCAAACAAGGCCGCCCTCTTTTTCAAATTGATGAAAATGCCGCCTTCCTTCATGCCCCCCCATTAACTCTTTGCGCGCAATAGACTCTTCAATTTTTCCAGGCCAACTGGTTCTTCAGCTTGTAAGGGGATAACTGCCCATCGTGATGCATATTTGCTTGCAACGTCATTGATGTGCACCAGCTCATTGCGTGCCCTTTGACGCAATAGACTTGAGCTTGGATTTGCCATCGCCAAGCTGTTGTTGATAATCCATGCCCATGGTTCTATACCAGCACGGCGCAAATCTTCCTGCAATCCAGCAGCCTCCAGCACTGGCGTGGTCTCAGCAAGGGTGACGATGACAACTTTGGTCTGGTTTGGGTCTTGCAGTTGCATCATGGGGGTGGTGAAATGCACGCTGGTATTTGCCATCTGCCTTTCGATTTCTCTATGGTAAGCACCGGTCGCGTCGAGCAAGAGCAAGGTGTGACCAGTCGGCGCTGTATCCATGACGACAAACTTCTTGCCTGCTTCACGGATAATGCGTGAGAATGCCTGGAACACGGCAATCTCTTCTGTGCAAGGAGAGCGCAAATCTTCTTGCAGCAAAGCACGACCTTGTTCATCCAGTTCCTTGCCCTTGCTTTTCATGACTTGCGCACGGTAACGCTCGATCTCAACCTGCGGATCTATACGGCTGACCGTCAAATTCTCCATTGTGCCATCCAATGTTTCAATCAAATGCGCAGCAGGATCAGAAGTCGTCAAATGCACAGAGTAGCCACGACTAGCCAGCTCTATCGCAATAGCCGCGGCGACAGTGGTTTTACCGACACCGCCTTTGCCCATGGTCATGATCAGGCCATGGCCACTGCCGACCAGGCTGCGTATCAGATTAGACAAACCAGGTACGGCTGGTATTTCCACCGGAAGTGAACTTTCATGCTTGCGTACCAGGCTTTCTGGTGCCAGCAATGCACGCAGCGCGCCCAGGCCAACAAGGTTGAATGCTTGCAATGGTACATAGTCAGTAGGTGCGTCACACAGTATGGCTGGCATGGCAGTCAAAGCTGCCTGTTCGCGCTTCCAGACTGCTGCGGCAAGTATGTCACCTGCGACTTCACTTTCAGGCAGTACGCCGTTGATGACCAGATATTGATGTTTGAAGCCTATATCTCCCAGCTCTTCATGAGTGCGAGCTGCCTCCCGCAAGGTCGCGCTTTGGGCACGTGCAACCAAGACCATGCGTGTGCGTTGCGGGTCAGAAAGTGCATCAACAGCGGCATGATATTGCTCGCGTTGCTTTTCCAATCCTGCCAACGGGCCAAGGCAAGATGCATCACCTTTGCCATCTTCCAGAAAGCCTGACCATGCTCCAGGCAGTTGCAGCATGCGTATAGTGTGGCCTGTAGGCGCTGTATCAAAGATGATATGGTCAAAGTCTTTGAGAATAGCGGGATTGGTCAGCAGATCAGTGAATTCATCAAAGGCTGCAATCTCGGTCGTGCATGCGCCGGACAACTGCTCTTCCATACTTTTTAGCACTACATCAGATACGTGCCCGCGAGCAGGCCCGACTATGCGATTGCGATAGATTTGCGCTGCGGCCTGGGGATCAATCTCCAGCGCGGACAGATTCACGACATCAGGTATAGCTGTTATGACATTACCAATACTAACGCCAAATACTTGTCCCACATTTGAAGCCGGATCAGTACTAACGATCAATACCCGCCTCCCGGCATCGGCCAGTTTAATGGCACTGGCACAGGCCATGGACGTCTTGCCAACTCCACCTTTACCAGTGAAAAATAGGAACTGGGGTGTTTCTGTGAGAAATAGCATGGCATTCCTTCAATTGGGGGGCTGGTTCTTATCATTTAGTCTAAAGAGACTGCTTGCCTTAACATTAAGCAAGAACAAACAAATTCATTTTACTTTACTTTATTTCGACAATTCGATTATTATGGAATTATAGAAATTTCTCAGAAAGTCTATTTAGCTCCATGGAAACAAAAAACGTATTGCTGGCATTGGCTGCCCTGGCGCAAGAATCGCGACTGGCTCTGTTTCGCTTGCTGGTGCAGGTTGGTCCTGAAGGCATGGCTGCCAGTAAGATCAGTGAACAGCTGGGCGTGCCGCCGTCCTCTCTGTCTTTCCATCTGAAAGAACTGGCGCATGCCAATCTGGTGGAATCGCGTCAGGCTGGGCGTTTTGTCATCTACTCAGCAAACATCACCACGATGAACCAGATGCTGGGCTTTCTGACTGAGAACTGCTGTGGTGGCAACCCATGTTCACCAGTACAGGTGCAGCAATGTGCCAATGCTGAATAAACCAGACACCCTGCATTTACCTTTTCCTCATTATCCAGACGACTTATGAACGTTTTATTTCTGTGCACCGGCAATTCTTGCCGCTCCATCCTTGGCGAAGCCACCTTCAACCACCTGGCACCTGCTCGCTGGAAAGCCATGAGTGCCGGCAGCAAGCCTACTGGTCAGGTACATCCACGTTCGCTGGCATTGCTGGCACGCGAAGGTATCTCGACAGAAGGTTATGTCAGCAAGTCCTGGGACAATCTGCCAGCAACTCCGGATATCGTCATTACAGTCTGCGCCAGCGCTGCGGGCGAAACATGTCCTGCTTACCTGGGACCAGTCCTGCGCACGCACTGGGGGGTGGAGGACCCAGCACATGCGACTGGCACTGATGAAGAAATTGATGCAGCCTTTATGACTGCTTACCGCATCTTGCGCTCCAGGATAGAAGCATTCCTGGCACTACCGCTGGAAAAACTGGTGCAGGACCGACAAAAATTCAAGGAAGCTCTAGACGATATAGGAACACTAGTTGGAGTCCGCTTATCATGAGTATGGCACGACGCCTGGTTTCTGAAGGCCTGGGCACGGCATTCCTGCTGGCTGTGGTGGTAGGCTCCGGCATCATGGCAGAGCGCCTGGCTGATGGTAATGTCGCCATCGCCTTGCTGGCAAACGCGCTTGCCACTGGTGCTGGCCTGATCGCCCCGATCCTGATGTTTGGCACGATATCGGGAGCACATTTCAATCCTGTTGTGACGCTGTCAGAAGCATTCCAAAGGAATATGCCCGGCAAGGAAGTGCTGCCTTATATCCTGGTGCAAGTGCTGGGCGCTTTTTCTGGGGTCGCTGCCGCACATGGCATGTTTGAACATCCCTTGTTTTTCGCATCGGAACATGTGCGCACTGGCACGCCACAATGGTGGAGCGAGTTTGTGGCGACCTTTGGCTTGATCGCCGTCATCATATCCTGTACACGCAGCCGCCCTGCGGTGACACCGTTTGCTGTTGCTGCCTATATCACGGCAGCATACTGGTTCACTGCATCGACTTCATTTGCCAACCCTGCCGTAACATTGGCACGGGCTGCCAGCAATACTTTTGCTGGCATCCGTCCTATCGATGCTCCGGGTTTCATCATCGCCCAGATACTCGGGGCAACTGCAGCCACCCTTGTATTTTGCTGGCTATATCCGACAACGCAGAAAGACACTGTCAGCCATTAATTAATGAGATATCCATGACGATCACCATCTACCACAATCCCGATTGCGGAACTTCCCGCAATACCCTGGCCCTGATACGCAATAGCGGTACCGAACCAGAAGTCATTGAATACCTGAAACAGCCACCAGGCAAGGAGAAACTGCAAGCACTGATCGCTGCCATGGACATACCAGCGCGCGAACTTTTGCGCAAAAAAGGCACACCGTATGAAGAGCTGGGTCTGGATGATGGCAAGTGGACGGATGATGAACTCATCAACTTCATGGTCGCCCATCCGGTACTGATGAATCGCCCTGTCGTTGTCACCGCGATGGGAACCAAGCTATGCCGCCCTTCCGAAGCTGTGCTGGATATTTTACCGACACCACAAATTGGCGAATTTACCAAAGAAGATGGCGAGAAAGTGATTGATGCGGAGGGCAATCGTGTTCACCACAAATGACTTACCCAGCCTGCGCCAGGATTTGTTCCAGCTGCCGGACACTGAGCAATTGTTTGCACCCGCACGCGCCACTCATGCACCGCGCATCCTGCTCCTTTACGGTTCTTTACGCGAACGTTCGTACAGCAAATTGCTGACGCTGGAAGCAATGCGCTTGCTGCAAGCCATGGGGGCCGAAACCCGTGTCTTTGATCCGCATGGCTTGCCTTTGCCGGATGAAGTGCCGGGCAGCCATCCCAAGGTACAGGAACTGCGTGAACTGGCACTATGGGCTGAAGGCATGGTCTGGACTTCGCCAGAACGCCACGGCGCGATGACGGGCATCATGAAGGCGCAGATAGACTGGATACCCCTGTCCATCGGTGCCGTGCGCCCCACGCAGGGCAAGACGCTGGCTGTGATGGAGGTGTCTGGTGGTTCTCAATCATTTAATGCTGTCAATCAAATGCGCATCCTGGGCCGCTGGATGCGCATGATCACGATACCGAATCAATCATCGGTAGCAAAAGCTTTTCTGGAATTTGATGAAGCTGGCCGCATGAAACCATCGTCTTACTATGACCGCGTGGTTGATGTCATGGAAGAGTTGATGAAGTTCACTCTGCTGACACGCGATGTCGCACCGTATCTTGTGGACAGGTACAGCGAACGCAAGGAAACTGCAGAAGAACTTGCCAAGCGCGTCAATCAGCGTAGCATCTGATTGTTTGTCTGACATCCCATTGGCCTAGCGACAGGCTAATGGGATGACTTGAATGCCGTACCTGAATACGACTAATTCATAGCCCAGCCTCTTTCTTAAATTTCATGATGGCTACTCCTACGGCGCTCGAGGCTGCTGAATAACTTGTACCAGCATTAATCATTGCTTCAGCCTCTAGATATTTCTTGGCATTGATGGCTTGGGCCACCTTGCCTGCTTCAGTGTGAAATGCTGCATGCCTGGCAACACAATCCGCATGTGTCGCCAATTTGCCGAATGCTGCCTTACCTTCCCCATGTAAATATTTGCCCAGGTCACAGCAATTGTCTTTGGCGATGGTCGCTGCATCCATGGCTTCTTTTTTACTGATTGCCATACGGAATTTAGTTTTCCATTCGGAATGTTTTGCTACGGCATCTTCCAGATCCATGTATTCCCCCATTTAGTTTTTGACCTTCGTTCAGCATAGATAGGCTTGGAACGCCTGGCTTGATCCAAGTCAAACTCTGACCACAGTTCGCTCTATGAGTTTGTCTAAAAATCTGGTTGTTATGTCCGCAAATTTCCATACGATGTCTTTTGCCAATGCAAATCTGTAATAAATTATTACGTATTCACCCTTGAAAAAAATTAATAATAGATTAATCTTAAATAATTGACATGCAAATAAAGTAATAAGTATATGCAATAAATTCCTGCTTCAACAAAATCCCTACCCATTCAGTTTTTTTGCATTTTTGAGCCAGCTTCCAGCCAGCTCATGGAGGAATTTTGTCGCTTGTTTTTCTTGCGCTTTTTCGCTGACAGGCATGGGCGTCATGATTACGTTTTACACGCGTCATCTTGCGGTAACAGTGTCGCGTGCTGTTGTAGCAAGGCAGGGGCCCGGCTTCTGTCGATTGAGTTTGAGCATTGTATTGTTATCCAAATTTTTCTGAATCCACAATCAGCTATCTGAAAAAGCCCGATGTCTGATCTGTGTTTCAGTTTCAACCGAATGGAGAACTGTGATGGCGAAAGACAAGTATTTTGTAGAGGTGTTGGCGGCAGACCCGGCGAATATTCCCGAGGTAGTTTTGCTCAATGGCTTTGTGGGCAATTCTGCTCTGGAAAACTACACACGCCTGTATCTGAATGCCGTACTGAATGAATATTATGAAATCCCCACTGAGGCGATTCTACAAACGGCCCCGGCTACCGCCGGCGCCAATAATCCATTGGAAACCGCCTATCTCTGGGTCAAGGCGGATGCCGAGTTAATACGCAAAGGCAAGAGTGTTGCGGACACCAAAATCAGTTTCTTCAGCGGCCCCATACAAAGCACTCAGGCAGCCACGGCCGCTGCCAATGCCGCCCAGGCTGCAGTTGCCGGAGGGCCCACTGGCGTATTGAACTGCACTCAAGCGGCACCTGTATGCGGCAATACGGCATGGCAGGGCTGCCCGGATAAATCAAATTGAAATATTCGTGATGTGAAGGGCTGCAGATTGACCGGCCTTTATCTCATGCGAATGTGTGAAGAATGGCGCAAGCATTGCTTTCGTGCGAAGGCATGACCTGTTGCCATGAGTTTGTTCCCTCGTTGTTCTTATCATTCATGAATTGTAGTTTCACTCTTAGGAGAGTTTTGTTATGACTACTCAATTTCCGAATTGCCAGATGCCCACATTGCTACCACAATGTCTGCCACCAACCAGCCCCATCGCCTGTCACATTCTGACACAACCGCAACAATGCATCCCCCAGACCTCACCCGCCATCTGTCATGTGACGCAACCACCGCAATGTTTTCCCCAAACATCGCCAGCCATCTGCCATTTCACCCAGCCACAGCAATGCTTCCCACAAACGCTGGCTGGGCCAATCTGCAACAATGTCACCAGCCCTGTGATGTGCCGGATTACCCGGAATCACCCTCTATGCGACATACAACAATGTCAGGCGAATACACATATTTTCCCCACGAAACCATTCGACCCGACCATAGTCCAAAACCAGACACCGGTATTTAATGGCGGCGTGGCTGCCGGAGGTGGTCTGGCTGCACCAGCGCAAGCGCAAAATTTCGCCGGCGCTGCTGCCCCGGAACAACAATTTGCTGCGCAAGCCAACTTTGGCCCTACCGGCATACAACATTGCACAGTAGGACCACAATTTTGCGGCAATACCGCGTGGCAGCCATGCCCGCCAATTGGGCAGACAGGTGTCCAATATTGCACCGCTGCGCCGCAATTTTGCGGTAATACTGCGTGGCAGCCTTGCCAGCCAATTGGCCAGACAGGGGTACAGAATTGCACCGCTGCACCGCAGTTCTGCGGTAACACTGCGTGGCAGCCCTGCCCCCCACAACAGGCCCAGATGGCGATTCACCCGACCACAAACCCTACTGCCAACACCCATTGCTTCATTTGCCCACCGCTCACTGTTGATGCACTGCAGGCCGCACCACAACAGGCTCAGGCCATGAATCCAACAGCCAGCACCCATTGCTTCGTTTGCCCCCCACCTACCCTGGAGGCACAGCAACAAGTAGGCCCGACCGGTGTTCATTTTTGTACAGCCGCGCCACAACTTTGTGGTCATACCGCGTGGGCAAATTGCCAGCCATTGCTGTCGGCACCACCACATTGCCCAACAGTATCCCCGGTTTGTCAGCCACAAGCGGTAGCTCCTACGCATCTCCTGGGTTGCACTTGCCTACCCATGACCGTTGGCCCTGTTATTCCTACCAATCACATGCCAATTTGCGGTAACACTTGCCTGCCCATGACGGTTGGCCCTGTGATCCCTACGCAAAACATGCAAATTTGTGGCAACACTTGCCTGCCCATGACAATAGGCCCGGTCATCCCCACGAATAACATGCCAATTTGTGGCAATACTTGCTTGCCTATGACGGTAGGGCCAGTGATGACAGTGGCTGCTTGCTAATGAGAGCGCCAGTGAACTAAAGCAGTACAGAGCAGTTTGATCAGCCCTGGTAAAACCGGTCGGGATAAATTCCCGGCCGCGGGTTGACTCATTCTTTGTAAACCCCAAGTGCAATTGTGCACCTGGGGTTTCGGCATATTTGCTTGCACAATTGAAGGAGTAAACAGGAATGTTTTTGACCGCTTCCAATATGGTCCACTATCTGCTGGCACGTGGCACGATCCCACCAGCTGTGGTCGTCGATGGTGATTTTATGGTGGTAGAGGCAGGCAGGCGCAATCGTAATTACAAGATCATACGGCGCGATGGTACTGGCTTGTTCGTCAAGCAGATCAAGGAAGTCGAACCGATGGCGATTTCGACCATGCAACGTGAAGCTGCCTGTTATCGCATGGCGCAAAAAGAAGGCTATCAAGCTCTGGCGAACCTGATGCCCAATTTTGTCGATCACGATGCGGCTCGGCATTGCCTGACAGTAAGCTTGCTACCTGGTGGTGAAAACCTGACGGAATTCTATGCCCGCAAAAGAACATTCCCCGCCGAGATCGGCAAGTTGCTGGGAGTTGCGTTGGGAAAATATCACCAGACCCTGCGCGGCAATACTTTACAGGCAGAAGACCTCAGCAGCTTCCCGCGCATGGTGCCATGGATTTTGAGTTTTCATCAAAACAGCATGCAGGCTGGCAATGCCCTGAGCGGTGGCGTGCAACAGCTAGGTGCACTGATCAGGCAATATCCAGATCTGCAACAAAATCTGGCACGGCTGGCACAGGACTGGCGTTACGACAGCATTATCCACGGTGACATGAAATGGGATAACTGCATAGTGTATCCAGCCCCTGATGGAGAAATTGCTTTACGCATCATAGACTGGGAACTGGTTGATTATGGTGATGCCAGCTGGGATACAGGCGCGGTACTGCAAGCCTATCTGACCTCGTGGATTTATTCCATGCCGCTGTATCATGATTTCAATCCCACCAGCTTTGTTGACAAAGCCGTCTACCCGCTGGAGGGGATGTATCCATCCATCCATGCCTTCTGGCGCAGCTATGTGCAAACGGCGGGCATAGATAAATCGCAGGCTTTTACCTACCTGCTACGCTGTATAGAATACGGCGCAGCACGCATGGTGCAGACGGCCTTTGAATCACTTTACTATGCCCCGGTCATGACAAACCATGCGGCAATCTTATTACAAGTCAGTCAGAATATTTTACGTAATCCGCGCCAGGCAGCATCGGCCTTGTTTGGATTTGGCGGGGAGTTGCAATCATGAGCGACACATCGATAAACGACGAACTAAAGGGCATCTACGCGGCCCTGAAAATCAACAACCAGCACAGTTATGCGCTAGGTGGTACGTCCCCGACTCCCGTATACATGGCAAGCGGCCAGAACAATCCGGTCCAAGCATTGATCGCCGCCATCAATACCAGCCTGTATGGAATGTACTATGTGCGCAACACTGCAAACGAACCTGCATTGCCTTCGCAAAGTCTGGTGCCCAACCTGAGCCAGGCCAATCAGACCCCAGATCGCTGGGACCCCGGCTGGAAAATTTATCAGCAAAGCCCCGATGGCCGCGTCATGGTACAAAAAGGCGAGCGCAGCCGTACTGCTGTTGTTGGCGAATATGCTGCCAACAAATGGCCGGGCATGGCACCTGTGGCGGGGGAACTGGTGAACTTGCGCGTCTATCCCGGCACGGCCGATATGCAACAAGGCTTTTACTATGCCTTTGGCAGTAATCTATCTGACCAGTTTGATGACTATGAACTTATCCGCTTTTACTTCAATGTACCAGCCAGTGCAGCGGCTGAATTGCTATATGGCCTGACGACGCAACTGAATCGCTATGCCCTGCCATTCCGCTATAAAACACTGGTTGACGCCGGCGCCTACCGCCGTGCTGATGCGGCAGTGCTATATATCGCCAAACGCCATTACCCCATGGTAGCAGCGCTGATACAGGATTTGCATGCCAGCATCGGCAGCAAATTGCGCCCGGTCACCCCCATGTTTTGCAAAACCCTGGTCGATGGCATCGGTGTGGCAGAAGAGCCAGGCACAGGTGAAAGTTTTGGCATGCACAGATGCAGGCTGGTCGCCGAAGGCATGGTCGATGCATGGCTGGCCGGTTCACAAAGCGTGGATGCGCGTGCAGACGCAGTGCAAAAACGTTTTGCCGCCAATGGCATCGATATGCGTACCCCTTACCTGAATCGTCATTCAGTCAATTTATTTGAAGCACCCCTATTTAACGGAGGATTGCAGCTATGAACGCACCTATCGACGTACCAATGAGCGCAGCGCTGCATTCGTACAAGGAAGTCTATCTCGACGTGGCCGACCGCATAGGCCGCAGTTTGTGCCGTGATGCCGTCTGGGATGGTGCGCGTTGCAACTGGCTGGGTTGGTCTATGGAGGCAGTGAATCAAGCCTGGGTGCCAGCTTACCGTTCCTTTGCAGGTGACTTGTATGGGGGCACCAGTGGCATCGCACTATTCCTGGCAGAGCTGCATCAGTTCAGCGCCGACAAGCAACAAAAGCGCGTACTGGAAGGTGCATTGAATCAGGCTTTATCACTATCTGGAAAAATGCAGGGCGCGGCGCGCAGCGGTTTTTATGCAGGCAGTAGCGGTTTTGCCTATGTGCTGGTGCGCATAGGTACATTATTAAAAAATGAAGCCTTGATAGCACGTGGCCTGCGTGAAATGACCAGCCTCACAGCAGAGGCACCAGATACATTATTCATTGATGTCATAGGTGGAAGTGCCGGTGCCATACCTGCCATGTTGAAACTGGGACTTGAACACCAGCGCCCCGACTTCATCGCCATGGCGCAAACCCATGGCGATTATTTACTGGCACATGCGAGCAAAAGCGACGCAGGCTGGTCATGGGAAACCATGCATGTACCGGGACAAAAACATTTGACCGGTCATTCGCATGGGGTAGCAGGCATCGTCACTGCCTTGCTGGAACTGTATCGCGCCACAGGTGAGACACGCTACCTGGATGGTGCCAATGAAGGCCTGCGCTATGAACGCAGCCTGTTCAGCGCCCAACACAATAACTGGCCGGATTTGCGCATCATGGATGCCAGTCAGACTGATGCAGCACCTGTCTACAATATGGCCTGGTGCCATGGCGCACCCGGCATAGGCTTGTCACGCCTGCGCAATGTGGCATTGATGCCGGATGATGCAGTGCTCATGCAGGAATTGAATGCGGCCATACAAACCACGGCCAGTTCACTGATGCCAGCCTGGGTACACGGTATGGGTAATTTCTCGTTATGCCATGGTGCTTGCGGCAATGCTGAATTGATGATCATGGCGGGGCAATACTTAAAGCGCCCTGACCTGACCCAGATCGCGGAAAAAATAGGGCAAGAAGGCTGGCAGCATTACGGCCAATCCGACATGCCCTGGCCTTGCGGGGTGGCTGGCACGGGTGAAACGCCGAACCTGATGCTGGGGACAGCGGGGATAGGGCACTTCTATTTGCGCCTATATAATCCTGAGGCCGTGCCTTCGGTGTTGATTGTGACACCGCCGGAGAAGGTGTGGCATTGATGTCTCACTATGATTGAGTTCGCAGGTTGTGCCGGGCGAGGTCCGGCACAACCTGCGAATTACGTAAAGGGTGCTTTTTACAAACCTTACAGCAAGCGACTATAGTAAGCCACTTCCGCTTTCAAACGTGACAGTTCAGCCTGGTCACCACGTGCAACTGCATCCTGTATGGAGATGCCATACAATGCCTGAGGCGGCAAGCCCTTGGCTTTCATGGTCTTTTCCAGTGATGGCAACAAGCGTTCTATTTCTGATGCTGCGGCCAGATAGTCCAGTGCCTGATCGCGGATGGCGATCATTTTACTGACATCGCCACTGGCGATGGCTTCATGCATGGGCACGCCATACAAGGCGGCCATGGGTGCTGCGTGAGTTGGGGAAACCATATCTACTCCTTCAAGAAATGCTGGCAGCTAATGAGCAATTAATGCAGAGAGTTAACTGCCTTGCGGATTAAGGGAAACATACTTCAACACCAAAACTATCCCGGCAGCAGAAACAAAAGCCGGGCTTTGATCGTCAAGCTGTGCTGGTCAGCACGTGCAGACGATCGAGTACGCTCTTGAGTTCTGTCATGACGGCTTGCCGTCTGGACTCCTCAATGGCATATTTTTGTGCTGCTGTAGCGACATCGACATGGCAATGCGGACACTCGGTTTCATCTGGCCAGATGTATTCATTGCAGCCGCGGCACAGATCCAGTTCAGGCAGAGGATTACTGCTGGTGCGTTCTGCTACGCGTGGCGCGGGTGCCGGTTCTTCTGGCAAGATTTGCCTTCCTGGAATCGCTTCTTCATACAATTCAAACCTGCCGATGGCAAAAGGCTTGTCAGGCGCTGGTGCCACTTTGCGGATTTTTTCATGGATGCCGCGTTTTTCCAGCTTCAGTGCGCGGTAATGGCAATAGGGGTTTTTGCCAGGTTTGCCGAACAGGGAATCTGAAGTCCAGGTGCAGCCACCACGACAGACATCAGCGTAGTAGCAGGTGCGGCAATGGCCCCATAGCGAATCAATATTGCGCATGCGGCCAAAGTGCAGGGCTTCAGACGTGTTCCACAATTCTGCCACGGCAGTGTCACGGACATTGCCACCGCCATAGGTTTCCGTTGCCAGTGATGGGCAGCCCTTGATGGTGCCATCCGCCTCAAGACCAATGACATTCTGACCAGCAGCGCAACCTGTCCAGTGCAGGGTTTCATCACCCAGGCCACGCCAGTGATGCTCGAAGGGACCGAAGTAACCGAGGTTGTTGCCAAAGGTCAGCAACAGGCCGCGTTGTTGGCCTTCATGGTAAAGACGATTCAGCAAGGGCATGAGTTCAAGCACGCGATGCGGTTGCAGCAAGAGGTGGTCATTCTCTACCGTATTGCCCATGGCAACTGTGATTTGCAATTGCCAGTGGGTGGCACCGGCTTCGATGATGCGGTTGAACAGCGGCTCCAGTTGATCTATGGTTTCTGCCCCTATCTGGGTATTGCAACTGACACCCAGGCCCAGGGACTTGGCGGTTTCCATGGCACGCAGGGCATCATTCCAGGAGCCGACGACACCGCGCACCCTGTCATGATAATCCTTCATGCCATCAATGGACACTCCTATGCCAAACAGACCAGCCTGCTTGCCTGCTTGCAGCCTGGCAGTATTGAGGTTGCGGGCACCGGTTTGCATGCCTACCCGTATGCCATGACCGGCGATACGTTCCACCATTTGCAGCCAGTCCTTGCGCAAGAAGGCTTCGCCACCTATCAAAGTGATTTCACGCGTGCCCAGGGCGGCCAGTTGATCAATCACGGAGAAGGCTTCTTCTGTGGAGAGTTCACCCACCCTGCGCTTGCCTGCACGTGAACCGCAATGGCTGCATTTCAAATTACAGGCAAGAGTAATTTCCCACACCACGTGCACAGGCGTATGACCGTTGAGATCAGACAGCGTACGCGCCCTGGCGGGTTGAGAAGCTTGAGATATAAGAGCAGTTTGTTCCATACTTGGCTCCGGTGGCAAATGCCAGCAAGCTGGCATCCGGGATAAAGAGGTACTTGCTTATTTGCTGGCGTTGAGCTGTGCCAGCAGGCTTTGTGCGAGTTCTTTCAGTCGGTCCACTTCGGCCTGATCACCACGCGCCTGCGCGTCCTGAATCGCGACGCCATAAGGTGTGACAGGATGAAAGGCGGCAGCAGTGTTGCTGGCTCCACCGAGCATACTGGTGTAGGAAGCCAGTTCGGATTTGAGGCGGGCAATTTCAACTGCATCGCCACGGGCAACGGCATCTTGTATGGTGACGGCATACAAAGGGCGTATGACGCCGCCCTTGCTTTTGATGGCGCTTTCCAGTTCTGGCAAAAGACGGGCAACATCGGCTGCAGCAGCCAGATGGCTGAATGCAGCTTCACGTGCAGCGCTCAATTTGGCGGCATCGCCACTGGCAATTGCATCACTCATTGCCACTGCATACAGAGGAATGAAACCGCCATAAGTTTCTTTATTTGTAGTCATAAGTTACTCCTTGAGGTGAGTCTGGTTTATGAAACTGGGGTGGGTATCTATGGAATTCTGGAAACCTGCCTGCTATCAATATGGCAAGCTTACTTAGTATATTTTCAATTATCGAAAAGTCAATGTCATTATTCTTTTTTTGATAGGACTTATGCAAAATTGTCCCAGCAAGGCTATCGCCTTAGGAAACCTCTTTTGCAAGAGAGGTTCGTTACGTTGGCGGACAACATGTTGTCCGAAACCCCAACTATACCTATCGCCAAGGAAACCTCCCTGGCAAGGGAGGTTTCCTTGCGTCGGCAGACAATGTATTGCCTGAAACCCCGACTACACCGTAACGACGAAGACAGTGCTTTAGTGCGCGGCTCTCAGGAGATGAGCTGCAACGCGGCTGGGGCGGTTTTGCGTAGGTCCTATTTGATTTGAAAGCTGGCACACCACCTCTCTGTCCACCCTGGTACTCATGAGTGCGCGACGCGGGAACATAAATTTGCAATATTGACCACAGTTTTATTTTATGCAACACTTGCCAGGCTGACGCATGTCCTGTTCATCTGAATTCACTACTCCGACTTATCCCATGGCAAACCCTCTACCCATCGCTCTACCGCAGCTCATGATCCAGCAACGGTGCGCATCCAGCATCATCTTGCGCGGCCTGAATAATCCACGTGGCATCAAGTTTAAACAGGACGGCAGCCTGTTGCTGGTGGAAGCGGGTAGCGGCGATGCCGAGCAAGTTTTTTCTGGCCGGCTAGTGCAATTCACACAGAATGCAGAAGCGGAATATGTAAAACGGGAAATACTCGCTGATGGTTTTCGCTCCATGAATATGCAGGCGCGCATGTGCAGGGACGAAATATTTGGCCTTGCGGATATCGCTTATGGTGGCGGTCGCTGGCTGCTGAGCCAGACTGACTATGTAGCCGGTTCACGCATTTTTGATTTAACTATCCTGCCACCGCCAGCTGTATTCCACAGTCGCGGCAACCTGAATGCGCTGTGCTATCACCCGCAAAGACAAAGCTGGCTGACGGTGAAGCCTGATACCAATCAGGCCATAGAATTTATTGATGGCCAGCCAGAAGCTGTAGTCGGCGTGCTGCCGGATTTGTCTGGTGGTCAGCATGCGGTGCCAGTCACGGTGATTCTTGATCAAAGCTGGCAACAAACGCATAGCAGCCAGCCGGTATTGATTTCCCTGTTCTCAGGCGAATTGCAGGGGGATGCTGACAAAATGGGCATCAACTTTGAAAAAGGTGTCAGCAAAATCGTCAGGCTAGATCTTGATACCGGTGAGGTCAGCGCAGTAATAACGGGCCTGACGCTGGCCACTGGCATGGCTTTTACTGAACAAGGGCAATTGCTGGTGCTGGAATTATGCGATGATTTTTTAGAACCCATGCCATCAGATGAAGTACCACAAACTGCCTGGCATGGTGGCTTCAAGCGCTACTCAGGCCGCCTGCTTTGCTTTGACTTGAACAAGCAGACAGTGACTTGCCTGGCCAGGCATCTGGATACTCCATCAAATTTATGCGTGGCAGGCAATACAGTACTCATCAGTGAAGGTATGGGCCTGCCAGGTCGCCCCATCGCCAATGCAGATGGAGAAACAGTGGCACTCGAAGGCTATGTGCGCAGATTAGTTCTGCCCGAAAACTGAACGGATTTCAGACCGCTTGCAGACGCGCAGTCAGTTCAGCCAGTTTGGCGGGGAAAGGTGCCTGTGCCACCCACTCAGCAGGGTCACCTTCTTTTTGCCAGGCAAAACCAACTACCGCCATGACATCGCCCGTCTTGCTCAGCAAGGGAATCGCGATTGCCGCCTGGGCACCAACTGCCTTGGCACCGGGACGTATGTTGCCGCTTTTATCGTCTTGCAGATTGCAGGTCTGCACCGGCGTCTTGCTCAACTGCGCCGCGCCCGCCATGCCCTTGCCATGACTGACATGGGCAACGATGGCGAGTACGGGTTCTGGTATGCGCAAGGCGGCACTCAGGTATAAATCTTCACCGCGCTGTACATGGATAGTGCCAGCGGCTGCATCCAGATTGGCGATGCTGTCTTCCAGCCATTGCTGGTGTTCTGTATTTTTTTCAAACATATTGATTCTCCTTTGTGTATCAATGTGGCACTTGCTGCGACTCTTGTAACAGTTCTTGCCAGCTCATATCTTTCGCTGCTGTTTTCAGATTCTGTTGCTGGCATAAATTGCGAATTTTGCTGTCATGAGCAGGCAGGCTCTTGGCGATGGCCAGCCGTTCTGCCATGCTGCCTTGCTCCAGCACGCGTAACAATTCGGCATCACCTACAACATCAAGTTGCGGTGTCACGCAACGCCATAACTCAGGACTGATGGCGCGCCCTGCCGCCCAGCGCTCATGCGCCAGGTCAATCAATATGCGTGCCAGGGCAGGATTATTCCTTTGCTCCAGGCCTTGCACTGGCCACAAGGGGCTATCGAGAAAAAAGCATTTGACGACCATCTGGTTCCAGGCTGCTTCATCAAATGCCTGCATCGGATAAGGATTACGGTGCGCCATCGCTTCAAAGATAGGGCGCATGCTGGAGCGTATGGCTTCACGGGCACGGTGTTCTATCGTGCTGGCTGCGGGATATAAGGGGAAGCCGGAATACAGGGCAATCAGTTCATTGATTTCAGCACTGTCGGCGATACTGTCCAGTTGACTGGAAAATTGCGCTTCATCACCGGCATAGCTGGCGAGTATGAAGGCGACCCTGGCGGCAATATCGACACTCCAGCCCGAGGGATCAAAACCGGGACGCAGCGAATTCGCAGTTGCCAGTTCATCGCTGCTTAAATTCAAATCAAGCTTTCCCAGTTTGCGCGAAGCCATACCCATGGCGCGATAAACATCACGCTCCTGTTTTGCAGTGCTGATTTGTTGGCATTGCAAGCGGAACCACAGCAAGGCTTCTGGAGTGCTGCGCGCTGCTATCCAGATATCGAGTTGCGACAGGGCTGTAGCAGTTGGAGTAAGAGCCTGCATTTCTTCTAACGATGGATGTCTCATGATGGCTATCCTCAGGTTCGAGCTTAGGTTCCGGGAATAACACGTTGCAAAACCCTGGTCATGACAAAGGCACACAGGCAAAACGCCACGGCGCCTATACCGCCACCGGCAATGGCAATCACCAGTGCATCGAGCAAGGAAGTTGCAGCAATCAATTGCGCCACAGCCTTGGGTACTGCGCCTGCTATATGGCGGGTGATCAATAAGCGCACTGCGATGATGTCAGCCACGATCAGGGCCAGCAACATCAATAAAGCCAGGCCACCATCGGCCCAATTGGTAACAGATCTGCTGCCATACAAAAGCACAGGCAAAGCCAGGATCAACAAGGGCCACAGGCTGCCCAGGCGATTCAGGCTCTCTTGTTTTGCTGCATAAGTCAGGCCCACCACATGCGCCCAGATAGCCAGTGCCGCCAGTACCACGGTGGTATTCACCAGCACGGTATTTGTCAAAGGCAGGCTGCTGCCAGCATTGAGCAAATTATCATCGGCCACATTACCGGTGATGACCATGGCACTGGCCGCGGCTGCAAAGTAGACGAGAGCACGACACAAGCCCATGATAAGAGGGCTCAGCGGATTACCCTTATGCCAGACGTTGTATAACAAGATGGTGGCTGCCAGAGCACAACCGCAAACGATCGCCCAGGTACCGTAATAACTGAGTATCGCAATACCCGCAACCTGCAAGGCAAAGCCGATGGCAAACACCGCCCTTGCGCTGATCTGGCCTGAGGGAATGGGTCGCCCCGGTCTTTCACGGGCATCGATTTCCCGGTCAAAGGCATCATTCAAATACATGCCCGCGCAGTAAAAAAAAGAAATCGCCAGCATGACCAGCAGCGTATGCATCAGAGACAAGGGGCGGCCAGTAATGCTGCCGGCAACAATGGCACCCGCCAGCACATTGGTCCATACCGTGGGCAGGTTGGACACCCTACCCAGTCGCAAGTAGATGCCCAGGCGGCTGTTATTCATGACTAAAGTATTCATGTCAGCAGTTCTTTCATGATAAAGCTCAACTCACGCGCAATTGCATGGGCTTTGGATTCATTTTTCAAATGTGCGGGCAAGACATCCCAGGTATAAGTCTCCACTTCCAGATGGCTGGACAGCCCCTGCTTACACAAGGCTTGCAGCGTCGCCAGCAAATCAGCCCGGGTTGAACCCAGTTGCTCTTCACTGTCCCAAAATATAGGCACATGACAATGGACGCGCCATTCGCCCTCAGCCTGACCGGCCTGATAAGCCGACAGAGCGGCAGGCAGGTCGGTATAGCGTTGCAAGCTATCCTGATTCTGGACCACGACCTGGTGCAGATACACGCCATCGTCAAAACGCCGTAGTTCATTCACCATCCCTGCATGCATGGCAGGGATGCGCAAGGCGCAGGACAACTGTATCTTGAGTATGCGTATGCCCAGCTCTGTCAAGCTTTGCATGGCACTCACCGGGTCCTCAAATTCAACCGCGGCATGGCAAACGTCATAGCAAACCCCCAGATGACGGCGCATCAGGCGGGCGGCTTGTGCTTCCGTGCAGACGCATAATTCTGCCAGCCTGGCTATGCTGTCCTTTGTCCACAATTGCCCGCAAAAGAAAGCTGCGGTCTCGTCCATGGTTTCCAGAAAACAGCAGGGTTCAGGTTCCAATGCCAGCGCTATGCATTTGCCACTTGTTTGTTCCAGTCCGGCCAGCATGGCGACTGCGGCTATCAGTTGCTCAACAATCTGTTGTTGCGCCCCGGCTGTTTGCGTTTCTGATTTATACCCACCGGGCACGGTGGAAATACTGCCTTCCACATCCTCCGGCAAAAGCTCAGCCAGAATGTGGGCGCATTGCCTGGTATAGCGTAAACGCTCGGTATCGCGCCAGTCTGGCAAATACACTTGTTCTTTGACCCTGACGCCATGGAAAGGCCCGTAAGGAAAAGCAATGATGGTGAAGACATAGGCGCCCAGTCGTGCCAACTGCATTTTGAATTCCTGCAACCTGGCCGGAATGATGAGGCTATCTGCTGCCTGGGCAGACAGACGCAAGCCTATGCCAAATGCCTGGCCTGCGACCAGCTCCAGTTTTTCCCTGAGCACGGGTATGGTTTCTTCCAGGCTGGCAAGCACTTCATCCCAGCTTTCACCTGCGTGTATATTCGTGCAGTAAGTCAAATGCACGTTTTGCGGTGGCAGGGATAATTGCATGTCAGCCTCAGTCGGTCAGGACAACTGAATTTGCCTGCTGGCTGTGCAACCAGTCTATTGCTGCGCGCACCAGCCCTGCATCCATCTCGTGGACTTCTACACCACTACCTATGGCGGCCAGCAGCGTGATGGTCAACTCGCCTCCCAGGTGTTCGCGGAATTCTCTTAAACCCTGCAATACCAGCAAGCCACCTTGCTCGTCCTGCGCCAGTAATTGTGCATGCCACAGATCAAAACCCAGTTGCGTCAGCAAGCGATGAATGCGGGCGTCTTCCCCTTCTGGTAGTAAACCTGCAAGGCAGGAATAGCGTGCATCCAGTACCAGGCCTATGGCGACCGCTTCGCCATGCGATAGCGCATGTGCAGTCAGGCGTTCGAGTTTATGCGCGACCCAGTGACCATAATCCAGCGGCCTGGCCGAGCCGCTTTCAAAGGGATCTCCACCATGGGCAATCTGATGCATATGCAGGCTGGCGGAGCGGGTGATCACTACGTTCAGTACATTGCTGTCAAATGCTGCCAGTGCGGGCAACTGCTTTTCCATCATGAGAAAAAATGCATGGTCGCGTATCAGGGCAACCTTGACGGCTTCTGCCAGCCCGGCCCGCTTTTCACGTGAGGGCAAGATATCGATGAAACGTGCATCATTGATGACTGCCCAGGGTGGGGCAAAGGTGCCAATGAGGTTTTTTTGTCCTTGCCAGTTGACAGCATTTTTGACACCAACACCGCTGTCATCCTGCGCCAGCACCGTAGTCGGGAAACGTATATGCCGCACGCCGCGATGGAAGATGGCAGAGGCATAGCCCACCGCATCCAGCACTGCGCCACCACCAATGGCGATGGAATAAGAATGCCGGTCTATTGCCCGCTCTGACAGAGCCTGTAATAGGCGCTCCACCAGGCTTGCATCATTCTTGCAGGCTTCACCGCCAGGCAGCAGGTAGATCTCGCCTGCCAATTCCATGGCTTCGTGATGAAAGCGCAGATAGACAAGTATCTGCTCGACCAGGCCTGGCATGGCCCTGGCCACGCCCTCATCAAGGAAAATCGCCAGCCTGTGCCTGCGCTGCGGTTCACGCAAAGTCACCACTGCACGAAAATCTGGATTGGCAATATCAAAGGCATCGCGGGTGGAAACCACGGGAAAGGTGTAATCGACGCGCACATGTTGCTGTTGCCAGCCTGTCCGCGCGGTTGCAGGCGCGACCACTTGCAGATCGGTCAGCCGGTTCAGTTCAGCCAGTTTCACGATACATCCTTTCCTGGTTTATCCACATTTTTCCCTTCAAGCTTTCCTTCAACCTGGGAATGGCAACTGGAAGCTGGGCCCGGCATTGGTGCCATCGTTCAAGCCTGAAGGCGTAGCCATCAATTGCTGTGCTGCCAGCCCCAATGAGAACATCAGGCCCACGGCTTGCCCCAGTGTTTCTGGTTCGCCATTGAAGGCTATGTGCAAGCCATTCAGCAAGGCTTGATAAGTGCGGGCAAATTGTTCCTGCAAAATGCGGGCGCGTGAACCCTGAGGATACATCGCCAGATTGGGATCATCCATCATCGGCCAGACACCATCTGGATCGAAAGGAATTTTTTCGCCGCTATAGGCAAACCCATGTTCATTCTTGACCAGGCGATGACCATTGACGATTTCGGCATACTTGTAATAATGGGACAATTCACCATCACCATCGCCTGGATGACGCGCTCCGGCACCCTCACCCTGACGTTTGATTTCATCAATGGCATGGCAGGCATCGGCCAGTGAAGTAATCGCAAATAACTTGCCTGTGCCATGCCATTCTGTGACCTGCTTGTCGGCATTGCCAAAACTGATCTGACCGGCATTGCTCAGTTCCGTCAAGGTCTGTTTGATTTCATCATAGAACCAGCCTATGGTGTACTTGGATGTATCAACAGGTTCACCCTCCCTGGCACGGTAATGCACAGGCTCTATGGTTTTCTCGGGCTGTTCTATGGACATGAAGGCACGCAATTGATCAATCGAGCATTTGCGCAAGCGCACACTCAAATCTGCACGCAAACCACCTGGCAGTGAGCCGGGATAAACAGGTACAAATTTGGGCCGATTGAAGCTGGGCTTGCCACCGATGGATATCATCAAATTCGCGACCAGAGCCATATGCAGCATTTCTTCCATCACCACGCTGCGTATCAATTGTGCTACTTCAATATTGGCATTTGGCTTGATACTGTAGAGCGCTGTCAGGTAAGGCGGTATGGTTGCATGCTCCAGCTCTATGGCCTGTTGCAGGGCACGGTGCAGATCAGGAACGGAATCGAGTTTCATATACACAGGATTGTCCAGCCACTTTTGCAGCATCTCGCGTTTCTTGGTGGAGAGGTCACGTGACACGGGCATGTAGTTGGGGTCAGAAACCGGCGCCCTGAAGACATTTTTCAGGGCAAAAATCTTGTTCGTCAAACTGGCGTAATTCGACAGGTCAACGATCTTGTGCATGATGGGATAGAGGTCAGCATATTGCTGAAAGATGGGACGCACATCACATAACCAGTCTGGCTTATCAGGAATGGTGTAGCCACTGAACACCAGTGCATTCAGGCTCAGTGCGCCATTGCCCACGCTGCCTATGGCGGGCTGGGTGCTGCCTATCTGGTAAGTGATGCCATATACCTGGCCATCGATATAGCAACGCGGATTACCTGGGTCCGAGGCTTTCAAGCTCAATTCCGCCCTACCGTCGCTATCGGTAATGATACTGGGCTGGAAAGTGAGCGCCTCAGGTGGGGTGCCGACTTTTTGCGGGCCGGGCACCGGGCCTTGCTTGATCTGCCCTTCCATGGCGCTGGAATCGTAACCCAGGCTGATCCTGGTGTTTCCCAGGGGCTGACCAAAACTGCTGGCATAAAATGTAACCGTCTGATTTTCTGGTGGATTGAACCTGAAAACAAAATTGTCGGCACGTACCCATTGCCCATTCGGTGCTTCCGCGAGCAAGGGTTGGGTGGCATTGGCCACCAGTCCCAGAGGTGTATTGGCAGCCGCCGCCAGTTGCGTGCTGTTCAAAGGGATGGAGACTATACCCGCCGTGCTTTCATACCAGCGCTGGCCCATGTAATTGACTTCAGCCAGCAATTGCGGCGCACCATCGTTAGGCAACAAAGCCACCGTCAAACTGCCGGAGTCGGCCCGCGCACCACCCAGTTCCTTGATGGGCAGGCTATTGCCGAGATCAAGGGTCAATACATTACCGACAATTTGCCCTATCGCATCATTGGCGGTTTGCCCAGGCACTGCCCACAGGCGGCGGCCAGGGACAAAATGGCGCGGCTCCTTCGCTTCATGCAAGCCTATGCTGCCCACCACGCGGCCAAAGGTAAAATTGGGCGAGGACATGGTATCGTCGAAACTATCGACATTGAACTTGATACTGAAGTTGTCTGGATTTTTATTCTCGGCCAGCAATTCATTCAAGAAGCGCGAAGGCCCGGCACCTGTGATCTTGATTTGTTCCAGCACAGATTGATAATAGGCACAAAAAAAAGAGTCTGGCTGGCCGGGTGGATAATTGACCCAGATATCGGCAAACGGGGCGACAGCAAAACGGCTCTGGAAACCCATGCCTGCGGCCTTGCTACCGAGGTTGACCGAAAAGCCCCAGATTTCCGACACCATTTGTTGTTCACTATCAAGATCCACCAGCTTGCCTTCTACCCTGGTGTCTGAACCATTCACGGCCAGGCCGATGACGGGATCGAGACTGGGATCTGAACAAGTGCTGCCATCGCGGTAGACCACGCTGGTGACCACGCAATTGCGGAAACGCCAGGAGCCGGTGCCGTTAGGGTTCCACCAGCCATTGGTCGCGCCAGGACCTGGCATCTGGTAATTGGAGCGGAAACGCGCTGTATCGAAATGCTCGGGATCGTTGTTGATGGTGGACACATCGGCCTGGAACTGGCCGGCAAACACTAAACGGGGCAGACTGAGGTAGCTCATTGGTTCTCCTGTGGTGGTTGCACCAATCGATACCGGATAACGCAAAACCGTGACAGCCCGAGATGATTTTGCGCAAGCCCTGAAAAGATTGATGAAGTACATGGGGTTACCGTTGCAATACCGAAAAACAGTGACATTCCACTCAACTGAGCCGGAAATGTCCATTGCCTTCCGTACATCCTTGCATATACATTGCAGAAAACATAATTACCAATATTGAAACAATAGTGCAAAACATGCAATAGCTTCGCGGCATCTTTTCTTGAAATATCTTTTCCATGCAACATTTCTTTTTAAGAAATACTTTCCAGCAAGTAGCTATTGCGCAAAACCAGGATTAAATTAATAATAAGGAAACAATCCATCGCTAAGCTGGTGCGATTATTCGTCTGAGTGGTGGCAAGATGTACTGCGCTCCCGGACTTCACCGTAGTATGAATAAGCAAAAATTTACTCATGCAAAGCTTGTTGATATTGAATATCGTAGGCCTCACCCCCAGTCTGCTGGGTGCGCTGACACCGAGGCTGTCTGCCTTGGTGGCCAGCGGCCATATGCTGCCACTAAAAAGCGTGGCACCAGCCGTCACGTGCACCGTGCAAGCCACCATCATGACCGGGCTATCGCCACAGCAACATGGCATCGTCGGCAACGGCTGGTTATTCCGCGACCTGGCAGAAATCTGGTTTTGGCGGCAATCCAATAAACTCGTCACTGGAGAAAAAATCTGGGAAGCAGGCAAGGCGCGTGATTCCAAATTCACATGCGCGAATTTGTTTTGGTGGTACAACATGGCATCGACCCATGACTATGGCATCACCCCTCGCCCCATCTACAAGGCAGATGGCCGCAAGCTGCCGGACTGTTATACGACTCCACCAGCATGGCGGGATGAGCTGACACAAAAACTCGGAGCCTTCCCGCTATTCCAGTTCTGGGGCCCGGCCACCACGATCAAGTCCAGCCGCTGGATTGCTGACGCCGCCAAGCTGGCCATCACAGAAAAAAACCCGACCCTGACCATGGTCTACCTGCCGCACCTGGACTATGACTTGCAAAGACATGGGCCAGACCTGAGCAATCCGGCAGTACAACAATCCTTGCGCGATATTGATGACGTGGCTGGTGACCTGATCGCCCATGCCCAAAAGGCTGGCCGCCGTGTCATGGTCTTGTCCGAATACGGCATTACCGCCGTTGACAGGCCAATACACCTGAACCGCATCTTGCGTGAAGCGGGGTACTTGGCCGTGCGCGAAGAGGATGGCGCAGAGTTACTCGACCCGATTGCCTCCAGCGCCTATGCCGTGGCTGACCATCAGTTTGCCCATGTATATATCTCCAGGCCAGAATTGATTGCGCCAGTACGCAGGTTGCTCGGCAATGTCGCTGGTGTAGAAGGCATCTGGGCTGGCAGTGAGCGTGCGGCCATAGGGCTGGATCACCCCCGGTCAGGTGAACTGGTAGTGATGGCAGACAAGCGCTCCTGGTTCACTTACTATTACTGGCAGGATGATGCGCTGGCACCTGACTTTGCCCGCACGGTAGAAATCCACCGCAAACCCGGCTATGACCCGGCTGAGCTGTTTGTCGATACCAATATCAGCTTCCCCAAGCTGGCAGTGGCATGGCGGCTGGGCAAGCGCATGCTGGGTTTTCGCAGCCTGATGAATGTCATTGGCCTGGATGCCAGCCTGGTACAAGGCTCACACGGCAGGCCGGTGGATGATGCAGCCGATGGGCCTTTGCTGATACTCGATCGCCCGTCAGCAGATGGCAGGAATGAAGTCCATGCAGCGGATATCAAGGACATCGCCTTGAAAATCATGTTTGAAAATGCAAACTCAGGAGCTGGCAAATGAATGACAACGGTAAATTTTCAAGCGACTTTGTCGCCGACAGTACGATCGTGGATGAAATGTTTTCTGACCGTGCCGTCACCTGCCCCTGTTGCAATGGCACGATAACACCGCAGATGCTGCAAAACCTGCTGGCCCAGGCCGGACAATTGCAACAGGGCCAGACGGCATTCCGCCAACTCGCCAGCGGTGGCAATGGCATGATGATAGACCCGCATGCGCATATGATCGCCCGCACTACCGATGACTATGAAGCCATGGCCAAAGCCGGCATTGTCGCCGTCATCGAACCGGCATTCTGGCTGGGGCAATTGCGTACCAATGTAGGCAGCTTCATCGATTATTTTTCCACCATCACCGGCTTCGAGCGCTTTCGCGCCGGGCAGTTTGGCATACGTCATTACTGCGCTATCGGCCTTAATCCCAAAGAAGCGAATAACCCGGCACTGGCAGAAGCGGTGCTGGACATCATGCCTCGTTACTTGGGCAAGGAAGGCGTAGTGGCACTCGGTGAAATTGGCTACGATGAGCAGACAGAACTCGAAGACAAGGCCCTGCGTGCTCAAATCGCCATGGCGATAGACTTTGAACTGCCCATCATGATCCATACGCCACACCGCGATAAAAAACGCGGCACCACCCGCACCATGGATGTGCTGGAAGAATGCGGCTTTGATCCGGCACGCTGCGTTATCGACCACAATAATGAAGAGACTGTGCAGGAAGTGCTGGACCGCGGCTACTGGTGCGCCTTCACGATTTATCCATCTACCAAGATGGGTAATGAAAGGCTGGCCGATATCGTCAACCAATATGGCCCTGAACGCATCATCGTCAATTCTGCCTGCGACTGGGGCGTGTCTGACCCGCTGGCCGTGCCCAAATCAGCCCGCCTGATGGCCAGCCGCGGTATCTCTGCAGAAGTCATTCATCAAGTCGTTTATGCAAACGCATTGTCTGTATATGGCCTGAACCAGGAAATGCAGGAAGCCCACTGGTGCCAGCCAGCCAAAATAGACCAGCGCACCCTGTATAGCGGCAATTCGGTGTTGCGCGGACAAACACCGAGGGTGGATGAAGAAGCCTTGAATCCTGACATTATTCGTTAAGTCAGCTTGCCACGACCCGGATCCCTCTTACTTTCGCCAGTTTAAACAATTACTGGTTAAAATAAGCGTCATTTTCTACCAGCAAAGAAGACTGACGCTTATGTTGAACTGGCTTAAAAAAAATTTTTCAAAATCACAAGAAACGCCCGAACCCCAACAAGTTAGCGCCCCTCCTAAAAAACCCGGCCCGGTCTTGGCAGCGGATGAACCAGCAACAGTTGCCAGCAATGTCGCAACAATGCCGGTATTTGCCGGGCATCATGATGCCATCGCCGTAGCCTACGAAAAACTGCAACTTGACCCGACTGAAAACCTGCCTGCCAGTATCCTGGCTGACAAACTGTATGAAAAATTCTTGTTGCCGGAAGCCGAGGCTGTCTATCGCATTGTCCTGGAAAGCGAACCAGAATCATTGGAAACCTGGATCAATCTTGGCCTGTGCCTGGATGGGCAATCACGCTTTGCGGAAGCGATAGAATGTTACCGACATGTCCTGGCCCGGCAACCTGGCAATATCATCGCCCACTTCAATCTCGGCGTCAGCCTGTCGCTGGAAGGGAAAAACCACGATGCTGAACAGGCTTATCTGCACGCCCTGGAACTCAATCCGCAATTTGGACATGCGCATTTCAATCTGGCCATGCTTTTTCAGCAGCGCGATGATCTCAGTGCTGCCATCCATCATTATCAAGAATTATTAAAACTGGAACCCCAGCATTATTATGCCTATTGCAATCTCGGCATGATACACGCGGCACAGGGGCGCTACCTGGATGCCGAGCCTTGTTTCCAGCACGCGATTGCCTGCCAGACCGAGATGACAACTGCGGATTTTTTCCTGGTCAACCTGTATCAGCAACAGGGTAAACAGCAGGAAGCAGAAAATATATTAAAAAACCTGCTGACACGCCAGCCCGCCAATACGGCAGCAAGGGATGCGCTGTTAAATCTGTATTTGCAGTCCTCTCGTTATGCAGAGGCTGAGAGCATATATCGCCAGATGCTGGTTTCTCTTCCACAAGAGGCCATCATTCATTACAATCTGGGCGTGGTTTTAAAAGAACAGGGGCAAGTCGAGGCAGCAAAGAACTGCTACCTGCAAGCCCTGCAACTGCAACCAGTTTTTGCCCAAGCGCTTGGCAATCTTGGCTTAATTTTCCTGGATCAAGGGGATCTTGCACAGGCGGAAAGTTATTATCAGCGCGCCCTGGAGCAGGACCCCAAATTTGCCCTTGCCTATGTCAATCTTGCACAGATTTATAAGTTAAATGCACAGTTTGCCAAAGCAGAAGCAAGTTACCGCAAAGCCCTGGATCTGGATAAAAACAATGCCAGTTATCACAGCCATCTGGGCCAACTCTTTTTTGAACAACAGCGCTATGACGACGCGCAAACCTGTTACCAAAAAGCCCTGCAACTGGACCCCAACTCCATCGTATCCTTGCTTGAACTTGGTCAGTTACACATGGCCTTCAACCGGGCGACACAAGCTCGTTCCTGTTTCGCTCAAGCGATAAAAATCAAGCCAGATTTAGCCCATGCCCATAATTGCCTGGGTGTGTTGTACGACGATCAGGGCATGATCCCTGAAGCAGTTGCTGCTTATCGCCAGGCACTGGAATGCCAACCGGATTTCTCTGAAGCCTATGGCAATCTGCTATTTTCCCTGAACTATCATCCCGACCTGAGCGCAGAAGAAATTTTTGCCGCTTATCAGGAATATGAACGCCGCTTTGTAGCGCATTTTTACCCGCAATGGCACCCGCATACCAATAGCAAGCAGCCAGCACGTCGCTTGAAGGTAGGCTATGTTTCACCGGATATGCGGCGTCACCCGGTCCAGCATTTCCTGGAACCATTGCTGGCTCAGCATGACAAGAGCCAGTTCGAGATCTATGCCTATGCTGAACTCGCGTCAGAAGATGCTGTGAGTGTACGTTATCGCAAGCATGTGGATCACTGGATACCAACCAGGCATCTGAGCGATGATGCCATGGCCGAAAAAATACGTGACGACGGTATTGATATCCTCGTCGATGTCGCTGGTCATACAGGTAATAACCGCTTGCGCGTCATGGCCCGCAAACCAGCTCCGGTTTCGATCACCTGGCTGGGTTATGCCTATACGACAGGCTTGACGGCGATAGACTATATGCTCTCCGATGCGATTTTCGCGCCACCAGAGGCAAATCATTTATTTGCTGAACAAGTCTGGCGCGTCGAAACGCCATCGCTGGTCTATCGTCCTGCAGAAGGCATGGGAATGTACAACACCTTGCCCGCTTTGACAAATGGATATGTCACGATAGGCACGCTTAGCCGTGCCGTGCGCATCAATCACAAGGTGATCAGGATTTGGGCCAGCATATTGCAGAAACTGGAGAATTCACGGCTGGTGATAGACAGTGGCAACTTCAAGGATGAAGCCATGCGCAAGTCCATGGAAGATAAATTTGTGGCCCTGGGGATAGACCGCAGCCGCTTGCAAATCGGCGCTCACAGTCCGCCATGGGATGTTATCCGTAGCATAGACATCGGACTGGATTGCTTCCCGCACAACTCTGGTACGACTTTGTTCGAATCCCTGTACCTGGGCATTCCCTTTGTCACCCTGGCGTCTCGCCCCAGCATGGGCAGGCTGGGTAGTAGCATATTGAGCGGCCTGGGCCGACCTGAATGGATCGCAAGTACCGAAGACGAATATGTGGACAAGGTCGTCCGCCTTGCCAGCAATCTGCCGGAGCTCATCACTATACGTGCTGGCTTGCGTATGCAAATGCAAAATAGCCCATTGATGGATGAAGCAGGCTTCTGCCGCAAGATAGAAAATGCCTATCGCAGCATGTGGCAAGTCTGGTGCGCCAAGGAGAACTAGAACTCAGGCGGAGATTATGCAATCCATGGGAATATCATGTTCCTGCGCTGCAAATTCTGCCTGGGTGCAGGCATAGGCCATACCGATCGCCCTGGGCCGTGGTGCAACGGCAAGAGTACGGTCATAAAAGCCGCCGCCGTAACCCAGGCGGTAGCCTGCCGCATTCCAGCCCAGGCAAGGGATAAGCAAGACTTCAGGCTGCGCCACCAGACGCCCGTGCGCCGGAATGGCAATGCCATAGGAATCGACTGTCATGGCATCCCCTGCCTGCCAGGACAAAAAGCTTAAAGGCATGTCTTTGGCTATCACCAGCGGCAAGGCCAGTTGCACGCCCTGCTCCTGCAATTGCTGATAATAGGGACGCAAGTCCGGCTCTGCCTGTATCGGCCAATACACAGCCAGGCTGACGGGTGTATTTTGTTGACACCATAACAGCAATTGCTTTCCCAATTCAGCATCCAGCAAGCTTTTCTGTTCCGGCGTAATGGCCTGGCGTTGTTGTCGCAAAAACTGACGCAATTCAGTGCGGCTTTGCGCTGTTTCAACGCTGAGTTTGTGTGCGCTATTCTTGGGCTGTGTCATACTGTCAGAAATGTAATCTCAAACTGTCAAAAGATGTCTGTGAAAAAAAGTTTAGCTGGTCTTAGCCTGATGATCTTAGCAGGTTTCGCAACAAGTCCTTTCGCCTATGCAGCGCCAGCGAAAAGGAGCCTGATTGCCAATGATGATGACCGTTTCATGGCCTTGCGTGATGCCGCCTTCCATGAAGACGCCGCCAGCACCGAGCAACATGCAGCGGCATTGAAGAATTATGACATCCCCTCCTATGTCGATTATTACCGCCTGCGCTCACGTCTGGTAAAAACGACAAACGCTGAATTCCGTGACTTTATCAGCAAGTATGAAGGTAGCGCCATCGCTGACCGGCTACGCAATGACTGGCTCTTGCTGCTGGGCAGGCGTGGCGAATGGGAATTGTTTGATCAGCAATATCCACAATTTGTTGTCGCAGATGATAATCAGTTGCGCTGCTATTCCTTGCTTTCCAAGGCAGTAAAGCAACACAAAGTGGCAACAGAAGCGCGCAATTTGCTCAATAGCCCGCGCGACTATGGAGAAGGCTGCTATGCCCTGGTCACTTACCTGACGACGAATGGACAATTCAACCAGGATGATTTGTGGGCGCAAATGCGCATGGCGGCAGAAAACGGCTCCTTGCCACTGGCACAACGCCTGGGTAAATTGCTGAATGTATCAGAAAAGCAAGTTGCAGAAGCCGTAGACAAACCGGCTGGCATGCTAAAGAAAGCCCCGGATGCCGGGCATGCCGCCCACGAACTGTATCTGATTGCTCTGGGACGCCTGGCAAAATCTGATCATGAGCAGGCAGCAGAAACCCTGAGTCGTCACAGGAACTTATTCACGGACAATGAAAAAGCCCTGGGCTGGGCGCAGATCGCCATGCAAGCCGCACAAAAACTGGAACCGGAAGCCCTGGCTTACTGGCAAAAAGCCGAAGGCGCAGTCTTGACACAAGAAGCCTATCAATGGCGCACCCGTACAGCCTTGCGTGAAGGGGACTGGAAGCTGGTGAAGTCCAGCATCACCGCCATGCCTGCCAGCCTGAAGGCAGACCCGGCCTGGGTTTACTGGTATGGCCGCGCATTGAAAGCCGAAGGCAAGCATGAAGAAGCGCGCGCCCAGTTCGCCAGCATCGCCGATCAATTGCATTTCTATGGTCAACTTGCCCTGGAAGAACAGGGACAAAAAATAGGTGTCCCCGGCACCGTCAAACCAGTAACGCCAGAAGAGCTGGCGCCGATGGAAAGAAATCCCAATTTGCAAAGGGCACTGAAATTCTATGCCATGAATTTGCGCTTCGAAGGCACGCGTGAATGGAATTGGGAGTTGCGCAAGATGAGCGAGCGCCAGCATCTGGCCGCAGCCGAACTGGCACGGAAAAACAATTTACTCGACCGCATGGTCAACACCTCCGACCGCACCAAGGGTGAACTGGATTTCAGCCAGCGTTACCCTACGCCATTCAACGACAGCATGTACAAGACTACCCAGGCACTGGGCATGGACATGGCCTGGGTATATGGTTTGATACGCCAGGAATCACGCTTCATCATGAATGCCAAATCGCATGTGGGTGCATCTGGCCTGATGCAATTGATGCCAGCTACTGCGCGCTATGTTGCCAAGAAGATTGGCCTCGGTAATTTTGTACCTACCCAAGTCAATGATGTGGAAACCAATATTGCGCTTGGCACCAATTATCTGAACATGGTATTGACCGACCTGGGTGGCTCGCAGGCTCTGGCATCCGCTGCTTATAACGCTGGCCCTGGCCGTCCGCGCGCCTGGCGTTCCAAACTGACACGTCCGGTGGAAGGAGCCATTTTTGCCGAGACCATTCCTTTCAATGAAACCCGCGGCTATGTCAAAAACGTATTGTCGAATGCGACTTACTACGCCGCCCTGTTTGAGAAAAAACCGCAGTCACTGAAGAAACGTCTGGGCATGGTCGTCCCCAAGGGCATGACGGCCACTGAATCCGATGTTCCTGCCAATCTTTAAGTGTAGACATCATGCAAGATACTGAAATGCAACCTGCACTGGCCGCCTTGCTGGGCCAGCACCGGGCCGGTTTGCGCCTGGTGATAGGCAACAAAAATTATTCCTCCTGGTCCATGCGCCCCTGGGTACTGATGAAGGCTTTTGGTATACCCTTCGAAGAAATACGCATACTGCTGAACCAGCCAGATACCACCAACCGTATTGCTGAATACTCTGCTGCCGGTCGTGTGCCAGTCTTGCTGGCGGGTGAAATCACTGTATGGGATTCACTGGCAATTTGCGAGTACCTGGCCGAACAATTCTCCATACTTAATCTGTGGCCAGAAGATGTGGCAGCCAGGGCCACGGCGCGCAGCATCTGTGCCGAAATGCATTCCGGCTTCTCTTCCCTGCGCTTTGACATGCCCATGAATATCCGTGCCGACCTGTTTGGCAAGGGCCGCACCATAGGCTCGCAAGCAGACATAGGCCGCATCAGTGAAATCTGGGAAGATTGTCTGGCATCCTACGGCGCCCATGAATTCCTGTTCGGTGCATTCTCTATTGCTGATGCATTCTATGCGCCGGTGGTCATGCGCTTCCGCACTTATGGTGTCTCGTTGGCACCAGCCCTGCAAGCCTATGTAGATCGCGTGATAGCACACCCTGCAGTCGCATTATGGGTGCGGGAAGCATTGATGGAAACCGAATCCATGCCCGGTCATGACAACCGTCATGGCGAATAAGGACAGCAACGCTACATGAAGATTTATATAGTTGGTGGCGCCGTACGCGACGCCTTGCTCGGTTATCCCGTGCAAGACCGCGATTACGTCGTGGTTGGCGCATCGCCAGAAGAGATGCTGGCCCAAGGCTTTTTGCCAGTTGGTAAAGATTTCCCGGTATTCCTGCACCCCAAGACCCATGATGAATATGCGCTAGCGCGTACTGAACGCAAGACTGCCGCCGGTTACAAGGGCTTTGTATTTCATACCGATGCCGATGTCACGCTGGAACAGGATTTGATACGCCGCGACCTCAGCATCAATGCCATGGCGCAGGATGATGACGGTAACATCATCGACCCCTACGGTGGTTTGCAAGATCTGGAAAACCGCGTGTTTCGCCATGTCTCCATGGCATTTTGTGAAGATCCGGTACGCATATTGCGCCTGGCCCGCTTCGCTGCCCGCTTTGCCACACCGCCACAAGATTTCAGCGTCGCCACAGAAACCACGGCCCTCATGCAAACCATGGTGGCCGCTGGTGAAGTTGATGCCCTGGTGCCAGAACGTGTATGGCAAGAAATTTCACGCGGCTTGATGGAAGTGCGTCCTTCCCGTATGTTTGAAGTCTTGCGCAGTTGCGGCGCACTGCAACGCTTATTACCCGAGATTGATAGACAATGGAATATACCGGCCGCGGCTAACTCCTGCCGGGCTGAGCAATTGATGCAATTGCTGGATGCAACGGCAACAAACAAGCAGCCGCTGACTACACGTTATGCCGTACTCTTGCACGATCTGACCGCAGATCAGGTCAATGAGCAAACCGCTACGGCGCTAGAAAAGCAACGCATGGCCGTGGCCGATGCGATTAGCCAGCGCTTGAAAGTACCGGCAGAATGCCGCGACCTCGCCGTCATGCTGGCACGTGAGCATTTACATATCAATCTAGCCATCAGTCTGCCTGCTACCGATATCATCGATTTACTGGGGCGCTGTGATGCCTATCGCAAACCCCAGCGCTTCCTCGACGTATTGAGTGCAGCAGCCTGCCTGTATGCGCAGACAGACGAGACATATGCACCACAAACCCGGCTAGGCAAGGCGCTGGAAGTGGCACAACAAGTCAATGGCGGTGAAATTGCTGGGCAATATGTCAACACCCCGTCACAAATTCCAGTGGCAATACGGGAAGCCAGAATCGCAGCTCTGGAAGCCGCCAGCGTATGAATGGGACAGAATAGAAGTTTTACTCTCAAAAATAGCGCTTTTCTGGAATAATCGAAACAGATCATCTACAATGCATTGTGCAGTGCACAAAAGCTACCCATAAGGAGCTGCTATGAATGCGTCAGACGTTTTTCCAGAAGATCCAAAACACTTGCTAGACTCTACCAAAAAGCCATCGCAATCCACCATTTTCGTCAAGGAATTATCAGAAAAGGACAGGCATCGCATCTTGAGACATTTTCTTGGACTCGAAGAAAGTGACCGCTTACTACGCTTTGGCACTTATCTGCCGGATGCCATGATAGAAAAATATGTAGACGGCATCGATTTCTCCCGCGACAAGGTATTCGGCGTCATCAGCCACCATTTCCGCGTCGTCGGCGTCGGCCACCTGGCTTATGCGCCACGCGCCGAGGATGATGAAGCCACGGATAAAGACAAGGTCGCCGAATTTGGCGTTTCCGTCTCCACCTCAGCACGCGGCAAGGGCATAGGCTCCAGACTGTTTGAACGAGGTGCCATTCACTGCCGCAATGATGATATTGACACCTTGTACATGCATTGCCTGTCATCGAATCAAACCATGATACACATCGCCAAAAAAGCTGGTATGGAAATCCACCGCGAATACGGCGAAGCCGACGCCTACTTGAAGATCCTGCCCGCCGACGCCGCCAGCGTCTTGAAAGAAGCCATGCAAGAACAGGTTGCAGCGATTGACTACACCATCAAGGCAAATACCCGCGCTGCTGCCAAATGGCTCAGGCATTTGCCGGGGATGAAGGGTGGGTCGAAGTAGCGAAGCCAAGACCTTTCACCACAGAGGATGGAAAGACTGCTTGTAAGCAGTCTTCGTTACGCAGGCGCGCGGCATGCCGCACGAAGTCCCGGCTACACCACCGAGACACAGAGAAGATGAAGAGGAAAGCAAAACCTAGTTTCTCTGTGTCTCAATCGTCGATTACTTTAATATCTAGAAATCTAGGTACAAGTCGTAATTTGAAGCTTAAGTATATTAAAGATGCCTCCGTCAGTGCTCTTTATACCCCCACCACCGGCAAGGCTGTCGTATCCTTAATCTGCTGCAAGGCAAAACTAGACTTCACATCCAGCACCGCCGGATGCCGCAACAAGGTCTCCATCATGAAGCGCGAAAAATGGTTCATGTCTTCCACATGCACGCGCAAGAGATAATCCATTTCCCCTGTCATCGCATAACAGGCCACCACTTCTGGCCACTGCCCTACCGAGGCCGAAAAGTCATCACGCGGTGAGCGTGAAGCACCCTTGCCGGGGGCATCGCTATGCTTTTCCAGCCTGACATTGACATAAGCCAGCAAGCCCAGGCCTATCTTGGCGGGTTCCAGCAAAGCTACATATTTGCGGATGACGCCGCTGTCTTCCAGGCGCTTGATACGGCGCAGGCAGGGTGAGGGCGAGAGATTAACGCGCTCAGCCACTTCCTGATTGGTGAGCCTGCCATCTGCCTGCAAAATCGCCAGTATCTTGCGGTCTATCTTGTCCAGTTCAACCTCAAGCATAATCTGCTCCATATTAAATAAATTTAGCAATATTATTGCTCAAATCAATAAATCATTGGGTTATTTTGCAATTATATGGCGCGTTTCGCAGACTATACTGAGAGCTTGAGCTACATCAAAGCCAGACTTAAAACTAGCCCGATGCAGCAATACTGATGATCACACTAAGGAGACAGGCATGACTTTCCAAACTTGGGAAAACCCTATGGGTACCGATGGCTTTGAGTTTATCGAGTACGCAGCACCCGATCCAAAAGCACTGGGCGAATTATTCGTCACCATGGGTTTTACAGCGATAGCCAAACATCGCACCAAGGATGTCACCCTGTACCGTCAAGGCGGTGTGAATTTCATCATCAATGCAGAACCTGATTCTTTCGCACAAAAATTTGCCCGCAAACATGGCCAGTCTGTTTGCGCATTCGCTTTCCGCGTCAAGGATGCCAACGCCGCCTACAAGCGCGCACTGGAACTGGGTGCCTGGGGTTTTGACAATAAAACCGGTCCTATGGAACTCAATATCCCTGCCATCAAAGGCATCGGCGATTCCCTGATTTATTTCGTTGATCGCTGGCATGGCAAAGATGGCGCAGATGCGGGTGCCATCGGCAATATCAGTATCTATGATGCTGACTTCGTGGCATTGCCAGGCGTGGATTCCAATCCAGTCGGCAAAGGCCTGACTTATATCGACCACCTGACCCACAATGTACACCGTGGCCGCATGAAGGAATGGGCAGATTTCTATGAAACCCTGTTCAACTTCCGTGAAATCCGTTACTTCGATATCGCTGGCAAACACACAGGCCTGAAGTCCAAAGCCATGACTTCTCCTTGCGGCAAAATCCGTATCCCTATCAATGAATCTTCGGATGACAAATCCCAGATCGCTGAATACCTGGACCTGTACCACGGCGAAGGCGTGCAGCATATCGCCATGGGCACGGACAATATCTATGACACAGTTGGCGGCATGAAAGCCAATGGCGTGGTATTCCAGGACACGATAGAAACTTACTATGACCTGGTCGATCGCCGCCTGCCAGGCCATGGTGAAAACCTGGAAGAATTGCGCAAGCTGCGCATACTCATCGATGGTAAGAGCACAGAAACATCGCGCGAATTGCTGTTGCAAATTTTCACGACCACGGTCATCGGACCTATCTTCTTTGAAATCATCCAGCGCAAAGGCGATCAGGGTTTTGGAGAAGGTAACTTCCGCGCCCTGTTTGAATCTATTGAGCTTGATCAGATCCGTCGTGGCGTCATCAAAGACGAAACAACTGCCTGATTCGCTAACAGCTAATGGAGATATGAAGGAGGCTGGCCATCATCTGATGCCGGCCTTTTTCGCTAAAAAATATGGACACTATCGCTACTTCCGCTACCGCTGACACGACTGTCAGCAACGACGATTTTCTGGCCACCGTTGCCGAAAAATCGAATGGTGCAGCCCTGCGTGGCAATTATGAAAAAGCCGACCCGCAATATGTCGTAGCACAAGACTGGGATGCCTATACCGAAGCAGAGCATGAACTGTGGCGCAAGCTGTATCAGCGTCAGATGGAGCTCTTGCCTGGCCGTGCCTGCGATGAGTTCATAGCAGCCCTGCAAATGATGAATGCCGCCGATGGCATACCCAAGTTTGAACGCACTTCTGCCGAATTATTTGCCGCAACTGGCTGGCGCATTGTCGCCGTGCCTGGCCTGATCCCGGAACTGACTTTCTTCGAACACCTGGCCAACCGCCGCTTCCCGATCACGGTCTGGTTGCGTACACCGGAAGAATTCAATTACATCGTCGAACCCGATGTCTTCCACGATTATTTTGGTCACGTGCCCATGCTGTTCAATCCGATTTTTGCTGACTACATGCAGCTGTATGGCAAAGGTGGCCTGAAGGCGATGAAACTGGGTGGGCTGGACTTCCTGGCGCGCTTGTACTGGTACACGGTAGAGTTTGGCCTGATCAAGACTGACAAGGGTTTGCGCATCTATGGCGCGGGCATTTTGTCATCTGGCGGTGAAGTCGAATATTGCCTGAAACCGGGCACGCCTTCACGCCATATCCATCTTGAAATAGAACGCTGCCTGCAAACCCTGTACAAGATAGACAGCTTCCAGGAAACCTATTTTGTCATCGACAATTTCCAGCAATTGTTTGATGGCACGGCACCAGATTTCACGCCTTATTATGAGCGCCTGAAACAACTCGATGCCTTGCCAGCCAATACCTTATTGCCGGGTGAAGTTGAATTACTGCCGTAAGTCCGAATTGCTATTGAAGATTGATATTGAAAAATGAAAAGGGAGCATCAGGCGATGCTCCCTTTTTTATTTTTGCGCCGTGACGGTATTCGATACCCTGGTCCACACCTGGCTGCGGCCATTTACAGGACTATCCTTGTAGGGCGTGACTTCCAGCTCGCCTGAACTCAGCATGCGCATCTGGCAATCATAAGTCTGGCCATCGGCACGGTTGAAAATCTTGCCTGACCAAGTGGTGGACTGGGTAGACTGCACAGTCTGGACAGGAGTAAAACCTTCCATGATGGTCTTGCCCATTGCTGGCGCAGCAGATGTTTCCAGTACACGGCTGACCTTTCCACACAAGGCCTGGCCGCATTGACCGATTTCTACTTCCAGATTGCCACTCTGTGTCAGCCAGTTGCCTTCAACTGCACCCTGCTTGCTGGTTTGCTGGTTGGCCTGGATTTCAGCCTCCACCGGTGCCAGATAATAATCAGACAAACCCGCTTGTTGTGCCTGGGCAGACCAGGCACTCATCAATAAAGTGGCGCAAGTGGTGATAAGGATAATTTGCTTTTTCATGTTGACTCTCCTTGATTTATAGAAGTGATGAATTCATCACGGCAAGATCATTAGACAGGAGCAAGGTATCTGGCACATGTCAGGAAATGCCTTATTTGCATCTACATATGTGCCGACGGCATTCAGATACACTGGGATACAAAAGATTTTGTCCCTGCTGCGATTTAGGCTATAAAGCTTCATGAACGAACCATCAAATATGAATGCAAAGTCCAGCGCATGGAAAACACAGAATCCCCGGACCACATCCTCATCGTCGATGATGATGCAGAAATACGCGAACTGACTGCCCTGTATTTGCGCAAGAATGGCAACAAGGTCAGCACTGCTGCGGGTGGCAAGCAAATGCGTGCCTTGCTGGAAGGCAGTGCCATCGACCTCATCGTGCTCGATATCATGATGCCGGGTGAAGATGGTTTGAGCCTGTGTCGTGAATTGCGCTCTGGCCCACACAAAGTCATTCCCATATTTTTTCTGACGGCACGTGCTGAAGAAACTGACCGCATCGTTGGCCTGGAAATGGGTGCCGATGATTACCTGACCAAACCTTTCGCGGCGAGGGAATTACTGGCCCGCATCAAGGCAGTCTTGCGCCGCACACGCATGCTGCCGCCCAAACTGCGTGAACAAAGACCACCCGCCATGCTGCAGTTTGGCGACTGGCAACTTGATACCCTGGCACGTCACCTGCTCGATAAAGATGGTGTCATGGTGACACTCAGCGGGGCTGAATACCGCCTGCTGCAAGTCCTGGTAGAACATCCGCAAAGAGTGCTGAATCGTGATCAGCTACTGAACCTGACTCAGGGTCGCGATGCAGATTTATTCGAACGTTCCATCGATTTACTCATCAGCCGCCTGCGCCAGCATTTGCGTGACGATGCCCGCGAGCCACGTTATATCAAGACAGTGCGCAGTGAGGGCTATGTATTTTGTGCACAAGTCACCGCACAGGAGGAAGCCTGATGCACATCATAGAAAGCCCGCACTGGCCGCACACTTTGTTTGGCCGTCTGTGTCTAATTTTGTTGAGTGCATTACTGATGGCGCATGCACTTTCTTTTGCCCTCTCGCAGTGGGACAAAATACAAGTCAGGAAAAACATGATGGTCTACTCCGTAGGCAAGGATGTAGGTAACGCCGTCGCTTTTCTTGACCGCATTCCAGCAGAGGAGCGAGCCTCATGGCTGGGCCGTTTCGCACGCAACAATTACCAGTACGTACTCCAGGCAGCACCAGCAAATGCCATGGAAGATCGTGACCTGGAAATTGCCCAGGAAGCAGTGCAGGCAATACAGGATAACCTGGAGCATGCGGCAAAAATCAAAACCAGTGTCGCCACCATAGATGACAAAAAAACCCTGAAGATACATTTGCTACTGCAAGATGGCACACCATTGACCGTATTGCTGAGTGCCACGCCCTACACTATGCAATGGAGCATTTTCTCACTGCTCTGCATACAACTTGCCATCCTCATGCTGGCTGCATGGTTGGCAGTCAGGACAGCGACACGTCCGCTAGCGATGCTGGCCGATGCTGCCGACGCCATGCTGAAACCCGGCGCCAGGCCAGAGTTCCCAGCCCGTGCACCTCGGGAAGTATTTCGTGCCGCGACTGCCTTCCAGAACATGCAAAAACGCATAGACACGTATCTGGCAGAACGCATGCAAATTCTCGCCTCCATCACTCACGACCTGCAAACCCCCATCACTCGCCTGCGCCTGCGTACCGAACTCATGGACGACGACAGCCAGCGCGACAAAATGCAGGCCGACCTGCAAGCCATGCAAAAACTGGTGGAACAGGGACTGGCCTACGCCCAGGCACAAAACCAGCTACAAACCGATCAGGAAGCCAGCAGCAAGATCAATCTTGATGCCCTGGCTGGCAGCCTTGTACAAGACTATCGCGACACCGGCCAGCAAGTCGCCATTGGTGGCAAAAGCAGTCAAACTCTACAGACCCGCCGCCTTGCCCTGTCCCGCCTGCTCGGCAACCTCATCGACAATGCCCTGAAGTTTGGCAGCGAAGTAGAAGTCATCCTGGCCAGCGACCAGCAACACGCCGTCATCACCGTACAAGACCGAGGCCCCGGCATCCCCGAAGACCAATGGGAAGCCGTCATGCAACCCTTCGTGCGGCTAGAGTCATCCCGCAACCGTGAGACTGGCGGCGCAGGCCTGGGCCTCGCTATCGTCGCGCAACTGGCTATACAACTGCATGCGGAAGTAGGATTTGCCAATCGTGAAGGTGGGGGCTTGGCTGTGAGTGTCAGCTTGCCTTTGCAGGCTGGGGTTGAGTAAATCGATGAATGATTGAGTATGAACAATATAAGCTGCGGTCGTGGTGACGTTGCCGTTGAATTTGACGTTGCTTTTGACGTTGGGATTGCTGTTGACTTTCGTAGTTCCCATGTGTAGACGCCGATTGTGCGGTACAGAAAATGGATTAAGAAGAGCCGCTGTTTGAGCGGAGCGAGTTTCGGATCTTCCCATTTTTTGTACCGCACGATCGGGGACCCCGCAGGGGCGGCTAAGCCTGGGTCGCCTTCTTTGGCATACCTTTCTTGGCGACGCAAGAAAGGTATGTAGCTGTCGGGCTACCCCCGACCGGCAATCATAAATTACAGGGGCAGGTATTTGAAAATCACATGCGCAAAACGCGACAAATTTGAAATTAATATACCTAACAGTATGCAACGAACGCCACTGGATTCCAGCCAAAAACACGCTAGAATGACGGTAACAGTATTGCCGCCGATTTGAAATCTTTCAGCTCGGCATGTGTGTCGAAACCGTGAATTTCATCTGCATCAAAATACCAAGGCAAAGCTCACACCCTCCAATACTCCCCCTCCGCCCTCTCCATCAATCCATTCATAATAAACTCACGCCGCAAGGTCGCAAAATCAGAATGAAACTGCAACAAGAAACTATTGATATCCGCCTCTACATAACGCCGCTCAAACTGTAATTGCTCCACCAGCCACCGCAAAATCACCAGCCGCTTTTTACGCTGTTCAGGAATACTCACCAGACGCCCATCCTTGACGAAAGACTTCATCACCCGCTCAGCCTCGACTTCAGTCGATTGCAAATCCAGCATGATCTGAGTAGCATCCCAGTTCGCCTTGAAGCGCTCGGTGCGGCTGGCTTGCAGGCGTTGCTGCGCCAGGTTCAGCCAGCTTGCACTACCGTAACCCTGTACCAGATCACGACCGATAGCGTCCCAATATTCAGCAGCAGCGCTAACGCCCAGCGCCTGCAAATAATCACTGGTGACGACGAGGTATTGCTTGCGGTAAGGCAGTAAATAGCCAGCGTCATTCGTCTGCAATTGCGCCTGCGCTTCGGCATAGCTGGCATACCAGTGATTGATAAAGACCGACACCTCGGGACCATGCCAGAAGTCACCCATGTTTTCACCAGGTTTGGCATCACCACCGAGGACGATACGGGCATGTTCCCAGTTCTGGAAACCAGCATCAGCTGCGGCCAGGTTCATGCAGTGCTTGAGTTGCCAGCTCTCGGGGATTTCCCACTGGCGCTGGCGGCTCAAGATCAGGGCGCGTTTGCTGGCTGCGGTATTGCGTGTTTCCAGCAGTTTTTGCAATAAACGGGCGCGTGTTTTGATTTCTGTAGTGAGTGCGTTCATGCTGCAGCTCCAGTCAATGTGGGCTGTTGTGTGATGAACAATGAAGGGTAATACGACGATAACATGATGAACTCCAGTTCGCTTATCGACGACCCGCTGACGTCAAACGAAACATGGCAATTATCACATTAGTATGGATGTGAATATCTAGAGGCCGTTACAAAATTAAGATGGCTAGGCGCCATCGCCGCAGACAGTACTTTAGTACGGCAAGGCGATGCAACAACGCCAGGTTAATTTTGTAACAGCCTCTAAGGGTGAGAGCCTCTTGTGCGGGTAGGCGCCCCTTTAGCACCTGTTGCAATTTTAGGCGCGCATCTGGATTTCGTCAACAATGTCATGAATGCAAGGCTGGAAAACTCGCCAGCGACACTCCCAGGGCAATCAGCACTGCACCAATGAAACGATTCAATATCACCTGCTGCCTGAGCATGCCAGCACGCAGACGATGATCTGAAAAAAACAGGGCAACCAGGCTGAACCATATCCAGTGTGCGACAGACATAAACAAGCCATAGCCAAATTGCGCCGGCAGGCTGGTATCAACCTGTACGACCTGGGTATAAGTGCTCAGGACAAATAAAGTGGTTTTGGGATTGAAGGCATTGGTCATGAAACCTGCACGCAAGGCTGCCAGATTATTCAATGACTGCCCCTCTCCGGCTTCTGCACTGACGACAGCGCGGGCAAAAAAGGTCTGGTAACCGATATAAATCAAATAAATCGCACCGATGATCTTGATGGCAAAATACAGGCTGGGAGATTTGGCAATCAACAGCCCTACACCCAGCATGGTGTACATGACATGCACTTGCACACCCAGTGCTATACCACTGGCAGCCAGCAGGCCCGCACGGCGGCCATACAGATAACTGTTCCTGGTCACCATGGCAAAGTCAGCTCCAGGGCTGATGACGGCCAGGATGGTGATGATGGCGACGGCAATAAGTTCTGTCATGTTCTTCCTCAGGATAAGAAATATTTACTTGTGATTAAATATCACGCATACGTACATTCTGAAGCACAAAATTAATATTAAAAATCGATATATACTCAGACATATCATTGATAAAATCTCACATATGTCTAAGCACCTGCCATCCCTGAATGCGATACGCGTATTTGAAGTTGCCGCACGCCATTTGAGCCTGGTCAAGGCTGCAGAAGAACTGCACGTCACCCACGGTGCGGTCAGCCGTCAGATCAAACAACTGGAAGAAAACCTGGGCCTGGAATTATTCGAGCGCCGCAACCGCGCCATCTTTTTAACGCGCGCTGGACTGAGCCTGCAAGGCACTTGCACTGACATCATGCGGCAACTGGAAGCGGGCCTGCGCCAGCTCAGGCAGGCAGATGATCAACCTCTCGTAGTCTCATGTGAGCCGACCATAGCCATGCGCTGGCTGATTCCACGCCTGGGTAAATTCAGGCAACTACACCCTGAACTTGAAATTCATTTGTTTGCCGCTGGCGGCCCTGTCGACTTGCGCCAAGGTCACATAGACCTGGCATTACGGCGCAACGATTTTGTCTGGGATGCAAACTATCATGCGACCAAAGTTGCCCGGGAATTGATCGCCCCAGTTTGCACACCGGGCCTGCTGAAGCAAGGTAAGCCAGCGCTGAACCAGCAATGCCTGTTACACACTGCAACCCGGCCAGACGCCTGGCCACAGTGGCAAAAACTCAGCGGGCAAGCTGTGCGTGGCAAAAGCCGGGCAACCTATGAACATTTTTACCTGAGCCTGCAGGCAGCTTGCGCTGGCTTGGGTATCGCCATGGCATCGGCTTATATGGTGGAAGATGAAATCCGCAGCGGGCAACTCATTGCTCCCCATGCTTTCATGGAGGATGGCACAGACTACGTCTTGCTGTCAGCCCTGCCCTTTGATGAAGACCCGCGCCGTCTGGCGTTTCTAAAATGGTTGCAGCAAGGACTGGAAGTGACGGCACAGGCCGTCACTGATGCGTTTCAGTAAAATGCATCAATAAACGCTGGGTTCACCAGGAGGACGTGTTTTGAAACGCTTGTGCGCCCAGAAGTATTCGGCTGGCGCCTTCAAAATTTGCTGTTCAATGAAGGCATTCATGTAGCGCGTAGCCGCGACGATATCGTCACCAGGATAATTTTTCCATGGTTCGTGGAAAGTCACTTTCCAGCCTTTATAGCCAGGCAAAATAGTGGCGATAACTGGGATGACTTTGGCACGGGTAGTGGCAGCAATTCTTGGCACTGCCGTCAATGTGGCGGCTGGTACGCCAAAGAAAGACACGAACTCGGCATCCTTGGCACCAAAGTCCATGTCTGGCAACATGAAAAAGGGCAAGCCTTCACGCATGGCGCGGATAATGGGCTTAACGCCTTCAGCCCGGGAAAACAGTTTTACCGGACGAAAGCGCGAGCGCCCCTTGCGTAAGGCTGCATCAAATACCTTGCTGCGCTGTTGAGTATAGATTGAGCATAGCGAGGATTCCAGCATGACTGCCACGCCTGCCACATCCAGGCTGACGAAATGCGGGCACATCAAAATAGTCGGGCCATCTGCCATTGCCGCCATCGGTACGGCAGGATCTATCTGTATCAAACGCTTCAGGCGCGCTTCTGAAGCCCACCAGAGTATGCCGCGCTCCAGCACGCTGCGGGCATAGACCTGAAAATGCCGTTTTGCCATGGCCAGCCGTTCAGCTTCGCTGCGTTGTGGCAAACAAAGTGATAAATTTGTCAGCGCGATATGTCTGCGCTTGCGTATCACCATGAACAGCAAGCTACCAACACCCTCACCAAGACGGCCCAGCACTGGTAAAGGTAACCAATGCAAAACCCACATCAACACCAGCACTGCCCTCATGCCTGGCCCCGGTCAAAACGGGATTCAGGTGAGTCGACGCCGTCCGGCTTCTTGTAGCGGTTATAACTCCAGAAATACTGTGCGGGTGAGCGGGCGATCAATTTTTCCATGCCGCGATTGATTGCAGTGGCCTGTGCCACAGGATCAGTACCCAGCTCCTCTTCAAAAGGCACGAACCGAATCACATAACCGCGCCCACCCGGCAGGCGTTCGGCATAAGTCAGGATAATCGGTGCGCCGGTCATGCCATGCAATTTGGCAGACAAAGTCATGGTGTAGGCGCGTTTGCCAAAAAATTTGGCCCAGACGCCCTCGCCTTCTTGAGGCACCTGATCAGGCAACAAGCCTATCGCCTCACCTTTTTTCAAGGCTTTGGCCATGATACGCACGCCAGACAGGTTGGCAGGTGCCAGCAAGAGATTTTCGCGCGCCCTTGCTCCCTCTATCAAAGGCTTCAGGGCAGCCTTGCGTGGTGGCCTGTATAGGACCGTCAGGCGGGTTCGGACTGCAATGCTTTGGGCAACAATTTCAAAACATCCCAGATGAGGTGTCAAAAAGATCACGCCATTTTTGGCATCCAGTGCAGTTTGCACCAGCTCCCAATTCTCTATCGTAGCAGTTTTTAATACCCGGTCTGGCTTGGCGCACCAGATAAAGGGCAACTCCAGGATATTCTTGCCAGCCTCTCTTACGGCCTCATGCAAATGGCCGGAGAAACCGGCGCGGCTTATATTGTGCTTGAGGCGACGGCGATACGACCCGGACAGCAAATAGACGAACCAACCCAGCGCGGCTCCAGAAAAATGCAAGACCGACAATGGAAAAATGGAAAGAAAACGAAACAAAGTGACAAGCATGACGCCGCTCAAGTATCAGTATAATAATAAGGGTATATTCGACAGACTAGACAGAACGAGCGTAAAATATCACACATTGGCTGGCTTGATTACATAAAGCTGGCTACCGCCGAGTTAACAGACAACTTGCGAGGCGGTTAATAAAACTCGCTAAAGCGTCGCAGGACTCTTCCGACTGCGGCACATTTATTACGGTCAATTTTTTATAGGAGCCTGCGATGGCTAATGATTTTCTTTTCACCTCTGAATCGGTATCCGAAGGACACCCGGACAAAGTCGCCGATCAGATTTCCGATGCAATTCTCGATGCGATCTTTGAACAAGATCCCCGTTCCCGCGTCGCCGCTGAGACCCTGACCAATACCGGTCTGGTCGTTCTGGCTGGTGAAATCACCACCAATGCCCACGTTGATTACATACAGGTAGCACGCGACACCATCAAGCGCATAGGCTACGACAATACTGAATACGGTATTGACTACAAAGGTTGCGCAGTGCTGGTTGCTTACGACAAGCAATCCAATGATATCGCCCAGGGCGTAGACCAGGCGTCGGATGATCACCTCAACACCGGCGCTGGCGACCAGGGCCTGATGTTTGGCTATGCCTGCGATGAAACACCAGAACTGATGCCTGCGCCGATTTACTATGCGCACCGTCTGGTAGAACGCCAGGCACAATTGCGCAAGGATGGCCGTCTGCCTTTCCTGCGTCCTGATGCCAAAAGCCAGGTCACCATGCGCTATGTTGATGGCAAACCGCACAGTATCGATACCGTCGTGCTGTCCACCCAGCACCACCCTGACCAAAGCGAAACCTCGACCAAGATGAAACAGTCTTTCATCGACGCTGTCATTGAAGAAATCATCAAGCCAGTCTTGCCGAAAGAATGGTTGCTGGACACCAAATTCCTGATCAACCCGACTGGCCGCTTTGTTATCGGCGGCCCGCAAGGCGATTGTGGCCTGACTGGCCGCAAGATTATTGTTGATACCTACGGTGGTGCTTGCCCTCATGGTGGCGGCGCATTCTCTGGTAAAGATCCTACCAAGGTTGATCGTTCCGCGGCCTATGCTGCCCGCTATGTCGCAAAAAATATCGTCGCTGCTGGTATTGCCCGTCAGTGCCAGATTCAAGTTGCTTACGCGATTGGTGTGGCACGCCCGATGAACGTGACTGTCTACACTGAAGGCACAGGCGTGATCCCTGATGAGCAGATCGCCGCACTGGTCAATGAACATTTTGACCTACGTCCAAAAGGCATTATCCAGATGCTGGACTTGCTGCGCCCTATCTATTCCAAGACAGCCGCTTATGGCCACTTTGGTCGTGAAGAGCCAGAATTCACCTGGGAACGTACTGACAAGGCAGCAATTTTGCGTGCTGCTGCCGGACTGTAATTTGTGGTCTGGATTTTGTAATGAGTAATTGGTAGCACTGGGAGTAGAAGCGAGAATGCTGGTCGTTTTTTTTAGAAGTAAGTTCTGTGCATCTCGCTGCAAAAAACTCAGTGCTATGCTTGCGTTGGCTGGCCTTTTGGCCGTGCCATCTGCAAACAGCCTGTCTGCCCCGCCACCTGCTCCATCCAAGCATCCCGCAAAACCAAAAACCATCAGCGACTGGTGTACACCACTGGTAGCGCGCCTGCCCAAAGTCAGCCTGGCTGACTGCAAGAACAGCAAGCTAAGCCCCACTGGTGCCAATTCACTCAATGGCTTCCCGGTATTGTTCCGCGATATCAAGGCCGATGCCAAGCATCCGCAAGCCATACGTGTGCTGCTGCTGGGTGGCATACATGGCGATGAGCAAACAGCATCCTCCGTCGTGTTCAAATGGATGGACACCATGCAAAAAAACCCGCTGGAATTTAACTGGCGCATAGCGCCTGTGGTGAATCCTGATGGCCTGCTGGCACCCAAACCACGCCGAATGAATGCACGCGGCATAGACCTCAACCGCAACTTCCCCACGCCAAACTGGCAAAAAGAAGCGCCAAGTTACTGGGCGCGCGTGACCCGCAGCGACCCGCGTCGATATCCAGGCAAAGCCCCGATTTCTGAACCAGAAAGCCGCTGGGTCTATGAAACCATAGAAAAATACAAGCCCGACGTCATCATCTCGGTGCACGCGCCTTTTGGCGTACTGGATTTTGACGGCCCGGCCACACCACCCAACCGCTTTGGCCGCCTGATCTATAACCGCGTTGGCGTCTACCCAGGCTCCCTGGGCAACTATAGCGGTCTGCACAAGGATATCCCTGTGGTCACCATAGAACTACCCAACGCCACGCAGATGCCGCCAGACGCCGAAGTACAACGCATCTGGCAAGATATGCAAACGTGGATACGGCAAAATGTGGCAGCGCCGCTGAAGACGGCACATAATCCCTGAGACTGCATTGCCGCACCGCTTATTCTGCTATGCACTGGATTACTTGGCCGCTTCATCTTCTCGCAAAAAGGCCATGGTCCTGTTTTTCTCCCGCAACCATTGCTGCGCCAGGTTTTGCACTTTTTCCAGAGATATCTTCTCAGTCATATCCCTGACCGTAAAATTCCAGCTCCAGTCATTTGCAACGATGTAACGTGGGAGTGATGTTACATAACGCTCAGGGTCATTCATGCGTGACTGAAAACCTTTTGCCATTTTCGCCTTGGCACGATCCAGTTCAACTTGAGTGAAAGGATGTTCCAAAATATCTTTTTCCAGACTCAACAGCCTGCTCCTGGCATCGGGCAAAAAATTACCTGAGCCATATGGCAGCAGCGATCTGAAGACCAGGATACTGTCATCCATATATGGGGTCACAAAAGCACTGATTTTTTCTGTTATCGTGTCATCCGCAGATTTTTTTGCCAGGCGTCGTTCTTCCATCATGCCAGCAAGTAAATAGGCAGCGGCGAAATCTGAATTGCCAACAGGTGCAACACGATAGGCACTGATAACACCAGGCGCTGTGCGTTTATAACTTATGCTTATTTCTTGCGCAGAGGATTGAACAATAGGTTCAAATCTCCTATGCAGCAGCGCAGCTTCAGGTTTGGGTATGCTGGCAAACCGGGCTTGAATAAGCTGGAGCATTTCTGCGACATCAAAATTACCTGCAACAATCAAGCTTGCATTATCAGGCCGATAATGGCTTTGCCAGAATGCTCTGAGTTTAGCCAGATTGATATTTGCCAAGTCACTTTTTCTACCCAAAACATCGCGGCCACTTCCCTGCCCAGGCCTCATCGCAATAGCAGCATTTACCAGCAAGCTTACTTCGTGATTACTGACTTTATCATCCATCTCTTGATAAACTTCCTGCAATACAGTTTTCAAGCTGTTTTCATCATAATCAAAATGACTCATGCGCTCTGCATCCAGCGCCAGTACCCACTCCAGTTCTTTACGGCTGGCAATATAATTTGTTCTGTAATAGGTAAAATCACTGCTGGTAATGCCCAAACGATTGATATGCTTTACTTTTAAATCCTCTGCCAATCTGGGGTAAAGCAAAGAACTGCGCTGTGCGACAAAGTGCTCAAACATATGCGCCAATCCCGATTCACCCTCCAGCTCGCCAGCACTACCTGTACGATAGACCAGATTAACAACGTAAAGGCTGGATTTGAAGTTTGGCATTAACAAAATCTGCAAGCCATTCTTCAACTGATACTCTTGTACATCTTCGATAGTGCGAACGAAGCGTGCTTGAGTCTCATCACTTTCGATAATCAGTGTCTTCTCTGACTCAGCGGCCAGACTGCATACCTGAATTTGCCAGGTAAAAATGAGCAACATCAATCTGAAAAAAATGCGACTGATCATAAATATGAAAGCTCTTTAAGAATTTACGTGGATTTTATTAATTTTTACTTAATGGAAATTGCCGCATTGACGCATTTCGCTTTCCATAGACTATCTTTAAAGAACATGTTTTTTTCAGTTTCCTGGCTGGATTTCAACAGCAAGCAGGCTAAGCGAAAATCGAAATCGCCATTGATGGTATTCCCAGATAAATCTTCGATCTCCGACTTGGTAGGGATATACCACCCCAAAATCTGATTGTCGGTCTTATTAATGAAATCGAGCAATTTTGGTTTTCCAGAAAAATAATCTTCATCCCGTTTCTTTGCCCATGCGTAGGCAAGTATGTAAAAAGGATTAAATCGGTCCCAGGTTGACTTTCCAAGCCAATACCTGTCGATGCCGCCGTGAAATCCAAGTACGCCATTGATTTTTCGTTTTTTTGCAGGCAAGAAAAAGATGTTCGCACATGCGGAAAGGCAATATCCATCAACTTCTATTTCCAGATCGTCGTCCTGTATGAGTTTGCCTATCTTATATGAATCAACCGCGTCGCCACCAAGGCTGTTAAACACCAGGCGTTTGGTAATGCCTTTCTTGTACAGCGACATAAACTCAGTGTATGATTTTTTCAGGGTGACATTGCCGTGAAACCTGAGAGTATGGGTATCAACAGAAATCCAGCCGCAAGGATTTGGATGGACGCAGTTAGCCTGCAAAAATTTTTCTGCAGCGTCGCCAAATTCAAAGGAAGTATTTATTTTTCTTGATTCAGAGAATGCAGATTTCGGCAGTAATCCCAACAATAAAAAACACAAAATGAACTGGCAAATCCGATGGCCGTGATTAAAAAAATTTTCTTGAAATTTCATTGAGTCAAATCCAGAGACCAAGACCGCCTTATTTAGAAACGACTTGATAATCTATATTGCTGACGACATTTCTTCTTGCAACTTTTATCTTTGGAAACCAGCAAACTTGTGCATCGCCAGCAGGTTTATCATGCAATCTTTTGTATAGCTAAGCAAAAGGGCAAAAATAAATGCGTCCGTCATATTGATCGGCGAATTTTTCCAATTTCTAGTAGCAAGTATCAATATTGAGAATAAAAGAAAGGCCAGACCTAATCCTATTGATTCCCGCGCTTTGGGCACTATTCGGGCATCAAGCTTTTTATGTTCCTTGAAGCTATCGTAGGCATAAAAAACCAGGAAAGCCAAGGCTGGCAGCCAAAATTCCAGTAGTGGCGCCTTGTTGAAAATAGCTAGTGCCGCAAAGTAAATCAGCACAGAAATATTGCAGAAGATGAGCCCATAAAACATTATTTGCTTGCTGCGGACATCATTTGTTTGCGTAGAATTCATTTTTCTCATTTTTTAACAATGACAACGGCACCTTTGAGGGCAGAACTGTAGGCAAGGGAATCTTGTTTAAAGCATAAATGAAAGTTTCCCATCAATGTTAAAAAAAGTGAAAAATATATTTATATCAATTATTGCCACTATTTGATATACATTTGCTAAAATCGCGCGCGCTGAAATGCCAGGTCAAGCAAACAGGGCCGCAGCAATTTCTTGCCACGGCCCTCAACTATTTGATTGAATGATCTATCAACGCAAACTGATGGTTTGCCTTTTCCACGCCGGGTCTTGCCACTTGTAGAACACACTCAAAGAACCCGGCTTGTCTGCACCATTTTCAACTTGCAGGCTATCCATGCTGACGACTTCAAAGCTCTTCTTGAAGCGGCCTTCGACTTTGGCTTCACGAGCTACCAGCATCTTGTTGGTGCCTGGCACCCAGCCTGCAAATTCTGCATAGCCGAGATCAGGGTCAGTATTCGCGGGTGGCAGGATGTCGATAATCCAGCCCTGGCTGGTCTGGTGGAATAGCCAGAGTTCGCGCCAGTTTTCCATGGGTTGTACGGCCAGTGTCACCGCTGTGTTTTGAGCATTGGCGCGAGCGGATGCGGCCCAGACCACGCTATAGGTACAACGCTTTGCCAGAGGTGTTTTGGCATCGTGTTTGGCGTCAGTCAGCATGACGCAGGTTTCACCTGGCTGGCCTGGGGCGGTGATGATGTTCAGGCCGGGTTTGGGGATGATCGCCGGTTCAACAGCCCAACGCGTTGCACCTACACGCACACCAGCGTCGGCGTAGGCATACACATCTTCATCGGTGAATTCTTCTTTGTTGACTGCTGCCAGTTCTGTCAATGCTTGGTTGGCGGCATCTTCCACTTTCTCGCCTTTGCGAGCACGCTGGAAGGCGATGCTGGACCAGACGCTGGCCTTGCGCATGCGCATGCGATTTTTCAGATACTCAGGCAGGCTGGTGGTGTTGACACGGTCGAGCACATCGACGCGCCACTGGTCGAGAGCATAGCGCTCTCCAGGGCGCATGGCAGGGTCTATGCAATCCTGCCTGGTCAATGCCAGGGCGGCACGGGCTTTCTGGTCGTGTGTGGCATTCATGGCCAGCACGCGGCGGAAGGCTTCGCCGTCATAGCAGAGTTGCATGCGGCCTTCACGTTCATAGCCCTTGATGTTGATGCCGTAATTGGCGACCACTTCCAGATGGGCGGCAATAGTGGCTTCGTTTTGCTTGGGTTGTTTGCTGGAAGCGCGTTTTGCCAGGCGCTCTGCCATGCTGCCAAGCGCATCAAATGCTTCTGCACTGATGTTTTTTGTTGGTGCTGCCTTGAGATAGGCAGCGGTATAGCTGATGCCCATTGCTTCTGCGCCAGGTGTATCGCGCAGGAAACGGATGACGGCGAAGGCATCGGGGGCATCGTCAGGCTGCATGGACACCAGGCGTACTTGTGAAGCCTTGATATAACCAGCACGCTCGCGCCTGTGGTCATACACTTGCAGGTAGTCGAGTTTTTCACCGCGGATTTCCAGGCTGTCGCCCTGCCAGAGTATGGCTTGTTGTTGCGCGCCATCCTTGGGGGCAGCGCGCAATTGTGCCTGGTCTTGTGTGACAACAGCGAGCACGGCAACAGCAGCTAAAGTAGCAAACATGATTATTGGCTTTCCTTGTTTTCGTTGGTGGTTTCTATCTCAGCTTCTACACCCGTTTTTTGCTGTGCAGGTTTATTGTTTTTGCCAGCACCCAGCAAGGCTGCACCGATAAAACCACCATCAGCCGGTGGGGGGGCAATGATGACGGAAATTTTGTCAGACAATTTATCGGCCATGGTTTTTTGTATCAGCAGCGGGTGCTTGGTCAGCAGGGCTCCGTCACGCTCCATTTGCGAGCTGGTGACCTTGCCGACCAGGTCTTGTCGGTAGGCTTCTGCATCGGCCAGTTTGCGGCGTGAATCGGCTTCACCCTGGGCTTCGATGACGCGTGCCTGGGCTGTACCTTCCGAGGTTTTGATGCGAGATACTTTTTCTGCCTCGGCCTCAAGCTTGCGTTGCTCTATCTGCTTTTGTTTGAAGGGCAGCACGTGTTTCATGGCTTCTTCCTCTGCTTTTGCAGCGATGATTTGCTCATTACCTGCAGCCTCGGCGGCTTTCTCGCGCTTGATCTTGTCTGCGTCTGCTTCCAGCGCGGTTTGTTTTACCTGTTTGTCTTTGAGTTCCCGGGTGTAGCGCATTTTTTCGCTTTCCAGTTCTTCTGCCAGCAGTTTTTCCATACCGCGTTTATAGTCGGCAGGCAAATCGATCTTGCCCATCATGACACTGCGCAGGATGATGCCGTCTGCGGCCAGCCTGGGTTTTAGTTCAGCTTCGATCTGCTTCTGGATTTCTGCACGTTTGCTGGAAAATATTTCGCGTACTGTATACAAGGTGAATGCCTTGTAGATCACACCTTGCACGGCCGGTTCAACGATGTCGGTATTGATGTTCTCTGGCAGACTGGTGGACATATTGGTCAGCTTGGTCGGGTCAACGGCATAGCGTATGCTCAGGTCTACGCCAAGTGACAAACCTTCTACCGACTGGAAAGGAGCATCACCATCGGCACGGCTGCTGCGACTTGGCCGGTATATCTGGTCTTGCAGGTTGAACAGGCGCAATTCATGCAGGCCGGGCACGACTATCAGTGCACCATCACGCACCTGATCAGCATGGCCAGTCAGTTGATTGATACGCACGCCAACTTCACCACGTGAAATATGCTTGATTGGCGGGTGGGTGCTGATGGCATAAATGGCACCGCCAACCAGGCTGAGTACTACCAGTCGCTTGAAAGTCACTTTACTGGTGAGACCAGATTCTGACGTGACCCTGGCCCCCGCCTTGATTCCCGATGCGCTTTTACTGAAAACGGAAGACAAGGTGGATCTTACGGCTTGTACCAGGGATTTGATACGGTCAGACATGATAGCTCTCCAATGATGGTGGTTTTTATCAGGGTTAGTGCAGCGGCGTTTGCCCTGCTTTCCTTAGAACCTGCCGACGATCTGTAGCGAGCGAGCGTCAGCGGGAGTGAAGAGCAGCGCAAAAAGCGGAATGTACTTGAGTACATGAGCATTTTGAGCAGCGCATGAGCCCCGATCACGCTCGCGCAGTAAGATCGTCGGCAGGTTCTGAGACACATCATGCGCCGCAGCCCGCGGAACATACAATGCTGGGGCGGGGGCAGAAATATCACTGTGGCAAGCTATTTATTCCGCGCCTGGAATAAGCCTTGCCGCGTGTGAAGAAAAACTCACAGCGGCTTTATGACTTTTGCTTGAAAAGCGTAGATACTGCGGATATTGAATACATTGCAGGAGAAAACCGTGGTCAAAGTAGCTGTCATCGAAGATGATCTGCCCACCAGCAATCAGTTAAAAACCTGGATAGAAGCAGCAAAACCAGGCATACAGATAGACCAGTGGTTCAGCCGTGATGATGCCGAGGCAGCCATCGCACGCGAAAACTATGACCTGGTAGTACTTGATATTGAACTGGGGCGCGAGCGTCATGCCGGGGTTGCCATCATCAATGCCATCAACAAGCAGCATGCAACGCCAGTGCTGGTGGTGTCTGCCATGCCGGCCACCATTTACCGCAGCATCATGAAAGCGCTGGATGCATGGGATTACCTGCAAAAAGCGACCTTTGAAGAAGCCGATTTCATCGAAACCTTTCTGGAAATGCTGCGCTCGGTCAAGGAGCGCAAGCAGCATAAAGAAAGCCAGACAGCTGCTTATAAAGAAGCGGCCAAGTCCCCGGTGGCCGACCAGCTCAGCATGGATCCCTTGCGCCAGCGCACTCCTATCTGGCGCGGCCAGCGTATCAACCTGCCGCTGACTGCCCAACGCATACTGGCAGCCCTGTTTGCCCGCCGCGGCCAGGTAGTGTCGTATGAAGACTTGTATGAAGTCGTCAAGAGCGGGCGCAACCGCGACAATATACGCAAGCATGTGTCGACGATACGCGATGCCTTCCGCGAGATTGATGCAGATTTTGAGTGCATAGAAAACGTCCCCATGCGCGGTTTCAGATGGGTGGATGACGACGCAGGCAGAAGCTGAGATGGGCAAGTTCTTGCTGGCGACTTACCGGCTGCGAATATTATTTCGCGGGGTTTTTCTATTGCTGGCGCTGGCAACCGTAGGCCTGGCCCTATCTGTCTTGCAGCAGGAAAAGCAGCTCAGCTATAACAATTACCAAAGCAATTTCAATAAAACTCGTCTGCAAATATCGGCCACCCTGCGCCACCCTGCCGGGCAACTGGCCTTGCTGAATCCGCCTGCTGAAAACCAGCGCGCTTCCTTGCGGCCGCTATTGTTACCCTATTCTGCGATTGATTTTGATGACCAGAACAAGGTGCAGCAAGCCATCGCCATGTCGGGTTGCCTGGTGCAATATGGCAGTGCGGGGGCACTCTGTAGTGGTATAGGCAATAACCCCTGGGCAGGCGGCTTTATTTATATTGCGGGTAACTTCAACAGCAACCAACTGGTCTCGCATAAACGCGGCAATGAAAGCCTGACACAAGCGCACAGGCTGAAAGTCAGCGTCAGCCTGCGTGGCCAGACGTACCGCTGGATCGCGCCGTTTGAAGAAGAGATTGCACCAGCAAGGCAAAACCAGGGCGTGCGCGGACGCTGGACCGGGTTCAATGAAAGCGAAGCCAACAAGCCAAATGCGCGTCCCATAAGAGACTTTCGCGGCTGGGCCTGGCAGCAGGCGATCTGCAACCAGGCGGATCAGGACGACAAGGATGCTGACTGCCAGAAAAACACTTTCTTCTCACTACGCCTGCCCATACCTGTCTTGCAGGAAGCCCTGTTTGAAAAGAAACGCCCGGTCTGGCCACCGCAAGACCTGGACCAGATGGAAGTCAGCCTGTCTGTACTGCCACCGGATTCTGACACAGCCCTGCTCGACAGCAAGAATGCGCCTACCGTCACGCCATTTTCATTGAAGGATTTGCAGGACAATCTCTTGCCAGGTGAAACCCTGATCATACGCAAGCGCGATGGCCAGAACAGCAAGGAGAACAAGGAAGACCTGATCAACCTTATCGGCGCATTTGAACAAAGCGATGAATCATGGAATGTCTTGACGCGCCTGATACGCCGCCTGCCGGTCGACGAATATGATATCCCGCTGGAGAGCCGTGAAACCATCAGCACACCATTGGCGAATTATGAAGTCTTGCTGAAGGGTGATGTGCGCAGTGTCAGCAAAAGCCTCAGCGTGGTTGCCAGCCGGGTGTCCTGGTTTGTCGGTGCGATGTTGCTGGCGCTGACAATGGCCTGGCTGTTGATCGAGGTCAGCATCATACGGCGCATCACCCTGCTGACCAAACGTGCAGTATCACTGTCGAAGACCATGAAGCGCGCAGGCGAGCTTGAGCAATTCGATGTCAGTGATTTGCGCAGCCCGGATGAGCTGGGTGTGCTGGCCAGTTGCCTGCATGATTTGCTGCGGCGGGTAAAGGAAGATGTTGAACGCGAAACCATACGCACTGAACAAGAAAAAGAAATGTGGCATGCCGTCGGTCATGAGATCATGTCGCCGCTACAGTCTTTGATGGCCTTGCATGGCAATGCAGATGACCAGAGCAACCGCTACATCAGCCGCATGCAGCAGGCCATACGTGTTCTGTATGGCAGTGCTTCACCGAGCGAGGCATTTCAGTCCACCGTATTGCAAGTCAGTGAAATTGATATCACCCTGTTCCTGAAAAACGTCGCAGACAATGCACCCATGGTGGGCATACCGGATGTCGCCTACCAGGGCACGGATGAAGTAGTCATGGTAAAGGCAGATGAGTATTCGCTGGAAGATGTGGTGACCCATGTCTTGCGCAATGCAGAGCGGTACCGCAAGCCGGGTACTGCTATCAGTATCCGGCTGCAGAATAGTGAGACTGCAGCAACCATCACTATCCACAATAATGGCCCGCATATCGCCGACGATCTGATCGACAAGATATTTGAATACGGTGTATCTGATCAACATGACTCTGGCGCAAACGGCAACCGCGGCCAGGGTTTGTTTGTGGCCAAGACGTATATGGCAAAGATGGGTGGGACTATCAGTGTGCAGAATGTGGAACGGGGTGTGAGTTTTGTCCTCACTTTGCAACGAGGAAATCCTTAAATCTGTAGAGGGACGAAAACGACGACGCTGGATTCCGGCCAAAAACATGCCGGAATGACGTAGCTGATGCATGGAAAAATAAAACTCATCCAGTCTATATCGTTTTCAATAAATTATTAAAAACACACCAATCCAGCGACTTCAGCAGTTTTTGCCTAAAAAGCAAAACTTAGTTTTGCTTCCCGCCGCAAATGACGTCGCACTATCGGAAAACATCGCTTTAGAATCCTTGACGGGCGCGCTGAACTAAACGCCTGCTCACCGGGTCCATTAGCGGGCTAGTCAGATAGCCAATCCTGATCCCCTGTGAGAAAACACCAGGCTGAGACAGCCTGTCCAACAATAAGGAAAGCAATGAAACCACAATTAACACTGATCGCGGCGCTGTGCATGGTAGGTGCAAGCAGCCTGGCGCTGGCACAGGCGGAAGACAAACACCAATGGCTGGAAGATGTCTCTGGTGACAAGGCCCTGAACTGGGTCAAGGACCAGAACAAGGTGACTCGTAGCAAGCTCGACAATGACGCAGGTTTTGCCAAGCTGAAAGCAGATTTGCAAGTCGTGCTGGATTCCAAAGACCGTATCCCTGGCATACGCAAAATGGGCGATGCCGTCTACAACTTCTGGATGGATGCAGAACACCCGCGTGGTGTCTGGCGTAAAACCACGCTGGAAGAATACAAGAAAGCCCAGCCAAAATGGGAAGTCGTGCTGGATGTTGACGCGCTGGCCAAGGCAGAAAATGAAAACTGGGTCTATAAGGCCAGTGTATGCCGCGAACCAGTGTATGACCGTTGCCTGATCGAATTGTCACGCGGTGGTGCTGACGCAGTTGTCACCCGCGAATTTGACCTGAGCAGCAAGTCCTTCGTCAAAGGTGGTTTCAGTCTGCCAGAAGCAAAAATGAATCTGGACTGGGTCAATAAAGACACCCTGTTCGTCGCCACAGACTTTGGTGCTGGCACGCTGACCGATTCTGGCTACGCACGCGTCGTCAAGGAATGGAAACGTGGCACAGAATTGTCTGCTGCCAAGACCCTGTTCGAAGGCCAGAAAACTGATATGGCCGTAGGTGCTTATTCCAGTGACCATAAAGGCATACACAGGGAACTGGTGAACCGTCAAATCACTTTCTACACTTCAGAACAATATCTGAAGGAAGGCGACAAACTGACCAAGCTTGATGTTCCGGCCAAGAGCAATGTGAGTTTCTTTGACAAGCAAGCCATTATCACGCCACGTGAAGCGTGGAACGTAGGTGGTAAGACTTATGCATCCGGCAGTGTACTGGCCATCGACTTTGATGCCTTCATGAAGGGTAACCGTGAGTTCACGGTCTTGTTCGAGCCTAGCGACACGACCTCGTTTACGGGTGCCACTGTCACGAAAAATTTCCTGTTGCTGCAAACCCTGGATAACGTCAAGAGCAACCTGAAAGAATGGAAATTCGACGGCAGCAAATGGGCTTCCCGTCAGGTCAGCCTGCCTACCCTGGGTGCAGTTGGTGTAAGTGCCATTGATGCAGAAAATTCTGATGATTACCTGATCAGCTATTCTGATTACCTGACACCCAGCGTCTACATGATGGCCCATGCGGGCAATGACAAGCGTGAACTGTTGAAATCAGCACCTAGCTTCTTTGATGCCAGCGCCTATGAAACAGTACAAAAGTTCACGACTTCCAAGGATGGCACCAAAGTGCCTTACTTTGTCGTGCGTCGCAAGGATATGAAATTCGACGGCAACAATCCTACCCTGCTGTACGGCTACGGTGGTTTCCAGATTTCCCTGACACCTTCTTATTCTGGTGGTCTGGGCAAGAGCTGGCTGGATAAGGGTGGCGTGTATGTCGTCGCCAATATCCGCGGTGGTGGTGAGTTTGGCCCGCGCTGGCATCAACTGGCATTGAAAGAAAACCGACAACGCGCCTATGATGACTTTGCAGCCGTGGCAGAAGACCTGATCGCCAGCAAGATCACCAGCCCTAAACATCTGGGTGCCATGGGTGGCAGTAACGGCGGCTTGCTGGCAGGTGTTGCCTTGACTCAGCGCCCTGACTTGTTCAATGCCGTGGTCAGCCAGGTGCCTTTGCTGGATATGCGTCGCTTCAACCAGTTGCTGGCCGGTGCTTCATGGATGGGTGAATATGGCAACCCTGATGTACCCGCAGAATGGGATTACATCTCCAAATATTCTCCTTACCAGAACGTCAAGGCAGGTGTGACTTATCCTAATGTACTGTTCATCACCTCTACCCGTGATGACCGCGTACATCCTGGCCATGCGCGCAAGATGGCAGCCAAGATGATGGATCAGGGTCACAAGAATGTCTGGTATTACGAAAACATAGAAGGTGGCCACGGTGGTGCAGCCAACAATGCACAACGTGCCGACATGAGTGCGATTACGTACACTTTCTTGTGGAATATGCTCAAACGTGACAATGAGGCTGTTCGGGTGCATTAAGCCGACAAGTTGACGAGTATTGGCATTAAAAACAAAGGCCCGGGATATCCCGGGCCTTTGTTTTACGATGAAGCCAGTTTTAATTTACCTTGTCGGAAGGGAAGCGTATGGTTTCCTTCAACAAAGAACCCATGGGCCAGGCCAGGTTCATATTCTTTGGTTGTATCGGTTTGGTAAACCATTTTTCATACAACCTGGTAATTTCACCATCTGCCATCATGCGCCCCATCTCTGCATCGATGGCTTTCTTGAACGCTGCATCGCCTTTAGGCAGCATGATCGCATACGCTTCTGAAGCCAGGGGATCGCCCACGATAGTCAGCTTGGCCGGGTCTTTGGCCTTGGCTTTCAGACCGAACAGTATCGCTTCATCCTGGGCAAAAGCATCTACCTGATTTGTTTCCAGCAGATTGAAAGAATCACTATGATCCTTGCCCTCGACCATCTTCATATGCAGGGCACGCACCTTGTCACGCTCAAGTACGAATTTGTCGGCAGAAGTACCCTTGGTGAAGACAACTTTCTTGTCTTTCAGGTCTGGCCAGTTCTTGATGCCTGAGCTGGTACTGACCATCATACGCAGAGTGGAAAAGAAATGAGGTATCGTAAAATCGACTTCTTTCCGGCGTTCTGCCGTATTGCTGGTAGAGCCACATTCCATATCAGTTTTACCTGAAGTCATGGCCTGGATACGGTTATCTGCTGTCACGGGAATAAAATTGATTTTTAATTGTGGCAGCTTCAATTCCTTCTTGAGCGCATCCACCATTTTTGTGCAAATATCTATCGTATAACCGATAGGCGCTTTACTTTCTGACAAATAAGAAAATGGCAATGCAGCTTCGCGATAAGCGATATTGATCGTCTGACTTTTTTTGATACGGTCAAAAGTGTCAGCCACTGACACCTGAGCAAGAACAGCAGCCGACGCAAAAACGCCAGCCTGGAGAATACAGCGCAATTTCATATGATTTCCTTATGCTTTTTCAGCATGTAAGAAGCATTTGTTTGGAGGCTGTTGCAAAAGATGGTCAGTGTCGCGCTTATTCAGCTAGTGGACATTGCCTGAGTATAGGTAATACCAGAGGCCGACGCAATCAGGCCCGGATAATTTTGCAACAAGCGTGGAGATTATAGAACTCATTTCATAAATAGGGTGAGTGCGAACAAGACGATTTGGGATGCAGTGCAAGGCGTGACCTGCAGCTAAGGCTCCTGCCTTAGCAAAGGGCGCAACGCTGCAATGCGCCCAAATCG